>Ga0209636_10000936_pt1 | contig 28951 bp, 17 predicted proteins | sample DeeMarSWOR152_54_FD_187464 | JGI IMG/M metagenome (GOLD analysis project Ga0209636, IMG submission 187464) | Marine sediment microbial communities from White Oak River estuary, North Carolina - WOR-1-52-54 (SPAdes) (version 2) | ecosystem: Environmental > Aquatic > Marine > Intertidal zone >...
ATGATATCCTGCAAAACCCGGTTGAAGTTAGGCGATCACTTGGATATTTAGCGGAGAATTCGCCGGCATATAACGAGATGACTGTAGGAGGGTTTTTGAACTTTGTTTGTGATGCCAGGCAGATTAGAGGCAAGCAGCGTAAGCAAGCGCTTGACCGTATTGTCCCTATGTGTTCTATCGAATCGGTATATCATCAGACGGTTGAGACACTGTCGAAGGGATATAAGCGGCGTGTAGGGCTGGCTCAAGCGTTAATTCACGACCCCGATGTACTTATCCTTGACGAACCTACCGATGGGCTGGACCCCAATCAAAAATATGAAGTCAGACGGCTTATAAACAAAATGGCGAAGAATAAGTGTATTATTGTCTCGACTCACATCCTCGAAGAAGTTGAGGCTGTTTGCTCGAGGACAATAATCATTTCCAGAGGACGGATATTAGTAGATTCAACGCCCGATGAGTTGAAGGAGAAGTACCAGTGCAGCCTTGACGCGGTTTTTCGCAGGATCACCAGGGCAAAAAGTGCATAAGAAAGACCAGTTTCCCATGTAATCAGGTTACCAGGTAATCAGGTTACCAGATAACCGGGCAGAGGAGTGCAAAAAAATGAATAGTTTTTTGGCAGTGTTCAAGAGAGAGCTGAAAAGTTATTTTACAACCCCCCTTGCGTATGTTTTCCTTGTAATTTTTTTGTTCTTCTCAGGGTATCTGATGTTCAAGCAGGGCTTTTTTGAAATGCGGCAGGCGGATATGCAGGCGTTCTTTATGAATTTGCCGCTGCTGTTTGTTTTTATGGTGCCATCGACGGCAATGCGTCTGTGGGCTGAAGAGCGCAAGGTCGGTTCAATTGAGCTGCTGTTTACTTTACCGATTACTATAACACAGGCGGTTTTAGGGAAATTCTTTGCAGCGTGGCTTTTCCTTGCGATTGCATTGGTGTTGACTTTCCCTATTGTCATTACAGTCTGTTACCTTGGTGACCCCGATGTCGGTTTGATAATTACCGGTTACATCGGGAGTTTGTTGATGGCCGGCGGATTTCTTGCTATAGGCTGTTTCTTTTCGGCCGTCAGTAAGAACCAGGTGATAAGTTTCGTCCTGTCGGTGGTTGCCTGTGCGGTGCTTGTTTTTGCAGGTATGCCGACGACGCTGAATTATCTTTCGACGTTCTTGCCTGCGGGTTTGGTCTCAGCTATAGAGGGTATGAGTTTTCAGATACACTTTGAGTCAATCCAGAGGGGGATGCTCAGATTTAAGGACCTTTCTTACTTCTTATTATTGATTGTCGGATGGATTGCTGCCTGCAGTATTGTTTTGGATGAAAGGAAGGCTGCATAATGAACCGGACGATACGAGCCATTATTGGTGCGACCCTTATTTTGGTGATTGTGTTCTCTGCGATAAGTATTTGCCAAAACATTGGAAGGACATTGAAGCTTGATGTTACCGACCAGAAGCTTTATACGCTTTCGGATGGGACAAAGGCAATTTTGGCTAAACTTCGTCAGCCGATTAAGGCCAGGCTCTACTACGCAAAGACTGCTGCACTAAAAGGGCCGGACCAGATTCGGTATTTCAACAATTATTACGAGTTCGTCAAAGCGCTCCTGGAAGAATATGTGGCAGCTTCCAAAGGTATGGTCGAGCTGGAAGTCATCGACCCGAGGCCTTTCTCTGATGATGAGGTCCAGGCAATGCAGTATGGCTTGAGGCGGTTTCCTATAACTCAAGAGGAGAACTTTTTCTTCGGTTTAGTGGTGCTGACACAGTTTGGAGTTGAAAAGGCTATACCGTTCTTTTCGCCGGACCGACAGAATTTTGTCGAGTATGACATAAGCTATATGATAGACACAGCAATTAGCCGGCAGAAGAGGAAAATAGGCGTAATGAGCTCGCTGCCTGTAATGGGTGAGGACGTAAGCGGCTATATGGCTCAGATGATGCGGATGCAGGGTCAGCAGCCGAAGCCGGCCTGGACTATTGTTGAGCAGTTGCGCAAGCAGTACGAAGTTGAGCAAGTAGCCACGGACGTGAACGACATAAACGATGTAGACATGCTGTTGGTCATCCACCCTAAAGACCTGCCGGAAAAGACGTTGTTTGCAATAGACCAGTTTGTGCTCAAAGGCGGCAGGACGATTGTGTGCGTTGACCCTCATTGTTTTTCGGATAGGCCGGACCAAATGACAATGCAGATGAGAATGCAGCATTCGCAGAGTTCAGATTTAAATGTGCTTCTGCAGAGTTGGGGGGTCGAGATGCCGGCCAAGACGTTCGCCGGGGACAGAAACCTGGCAATGATGGCCCCCATGCGTGCCGACCAAAGGCCCCAGAGGCTCATTGGTTACCTTAACCTAACACCAGGGTGCTTCAATACCGACAATGTCATTACGGCTGAGCTTAACCAGGTAAGGGTTTTCTTCGCCGGTACGTTGAAGGAAGTTGAATTTTCAGATGAGGCTCAGCAAGAAGACGGTGGTGAGAAGGACCCGAATTCGCAAAAAGATGATGAAATACAACCTCAGATTGAGCGAACGCCGCTTATTACGACGAGCGATAGGGGTAATGCCTTCTCAGTGGATAGCCCGTATGAGTTAATGTTTTTGGATCCATCGAGACTTATGACTAAGTTCATTGATGGCACTGAACCTGTGGCAATGGGTTACCTGATTACGGGTCGTTTCAAGAGCAGTTTTCCTAATGGCATTGATATTGAGGTTAAATCGAGCGAAGACGAATCTTCGGACAAACCGGAAGATCCCAACGAGGAAAAGAAAATCACAAAGCACATTACGGGTCTAAAGGTAGCCCAGGCGGACTGTGCGGTTGTGGTTTTTGCGGATGTCGACTTTATAAGCGATGGAATGGCATACCAGGATTCCTTCTTTGGCAAGATTATTGTCGGTGACAACAGTGCTTTGATGTTGAACACAATTGATGATTTAGGCGGCTCGAGTGATTTGGTTTCAATCCGGTCGCGAGGAAACTTCAGGCGGCCGTTCGTGGTTGTTGATGAAATTGAAAGGCAGGCGGAAGCCGAAACTGCCAAAGAAGTGGCGAAACTTAACGCGGAAATTGCAGGTTTCACGAATGAGCTACAATCTATTCTGGCTTCGGCAAAAGAAGAAAAGGCGGATATTGTCGGTCGTTCGATACTGCAGAAGCAACAGGATATTGAATTGAAGAAACGCCAGGCCGAGCGTCAATTGAAGGAGGTACAACTGAAAAAACGCGAGCGAATTGAGCATTTGGGCAATATGCTGCAGAACATTAATATGTTGACGGCTCCGGCTGTTATACTGGTAATTGCTATAGCGTTGGGTGTCCGTCGCAGTGTCAGGAAGAGACATTATATTAGTCACGCAAGCGATGCTTGATTTTGGATTCTCGATTCTCGCCGAGCATCGAGCATCGGAGGTACGAACAATGAGCAACAGAAAACTTGTAATATTAGCCATTGTTGCAGTTTTTGTGGTGATATGGGCTGTTGTTCAGTCTCGTATCGCAAGCAAGCCCGGGACAGAGGCAGATACACTGACTCCTCTTATCCAGGGGCTTGACCCGGCCGATATAGGTAGCATCGTTTTGGGGGTGGGTGAGGATGCGGTGATGCTCAATCGCCAACAAGGACGTTTTGTCGTTGTGAATAAGGACAATTATCCTGCTAAAGCAAGTGAAATAAATAATTTGATCACGAAATGTCTGGAAATTCAGGCGTCGGAATTTGTTACGGATAACCCGGCGAATTACGAGGACCTTGAGGTGACGGAAGAAAAGGCCCGCAGTGTTCTTAAATTTTTGAGGCCGGATTCATCGATACTCACAGGGGTTATTGTTGGCAAAACTAAAGAGCTTGGGCAGGGCACTTATGTAAGATTGGCTTCGAGCGACAAGGTGTATGTGGCGCCGAGTGTGCCCTGGTTTGGAAGTGGAGCAATGAATTACATTGAGCAGGAGCTTATTTCTGTTAAGCGCGAAGATATTGAGTCAGTAACGGTTAGCTCGAAAGACGATGGATATACGTTGAAACCAGAAGCAGATGGTGACGGCGTAGTGCTGGAAAATATTCCGGCGGGCAAAAAGTTGAAGAGCAGCGACAGCCGGAACGTTTTCACTGCTTTGACAAATCTGAGATTTGATGATGTTGGAAAAAAATCAGGTGAGTTAGACTTTGATAGTCAATATGTTTGCAGACTGAAAGATTCAACGGTTTATACCCTCAAAATCGCTCAGAAAGATGACAAAACGTATGTAAGTTGTGAAGCAGACTTTACGGACAGGACCCCTGTTTTAATAAAGAAAGAGGGTGAGTCGGAAGAGGAGTTGAAGAAGAAGGAAGCTAAACTGCTTGCCCGAGACAAGGTAAAAGAATTTTTTGGGAAGCATCAAGGATGGGTTTATGAAATTGCTGAGTGGAAGGCCAAGAACCTGACGAAGAAACTCTCTGATTTGGTGGAGGACGAGGAAAAGCCCAAAGAAACAGAAAAGCCTGAAGATAGCGATGCTGTGGAACCCGATGAGGCTGATGCGAGAGAGGCCGAGGATGCTAACGCTATCAAGGTTGACGACCCAAATATGCCAAAGACAGAGGACGCGAATTCGGTAGAGGGCGAACCGTAAAGTAAGCCTCTTGGAGAGCATTTCAGAAACTCCCGTCGTAGAATGTAGGCGCTGAGCAAAATGACTCAAGCCGGTTTTTGCAGATTTCGTTTGAGGAAGATTTTGCGAAAAACACGCAGCAATAGATATACAGCAAAAACATAGGAATTGTCCGAAACCCAATATTTGAATTTTTAAATGCTTGTCCATCAAAGGTAGTCTGCCCTTAACTAAGGAAGGCAGATACATCGCTGCGTTTTTTGTTGACTTGCGAGCTTCGAAAGCATATAATTTTATAGTGTTTTTGCAGCTTTTCGCGAAAAAGTTGAGTATAATAATGCTCAAATGAAGGGGATTTACCCTGTTAGAAATAAAAATTTTTAACCGGGAAAGTAAGAAATTTCTGAGGGGGTTTACCTTAATAGAACTTTTGGTGGTAATTGCCATCATTGCATTATTGATGGCGATATTGATGCCGGCACTGCAGCGGGCGAGGAAACAGGCCAAGGGTGTTACGTGCAAAAGTAACATGCGTCAAATCGGCTTAGCCGCCAATCTATACGCCGGGGATTATGATTTACGCATCCCGCGGGGCGCGGCAAGTAGCACGGATAGGGCCTGGTACCAGCTTTTTATGCCTTTTTTGGCCCAGAGACCAATCGGCAACGATTACCGTACAGTAAAGATATATCGCTGCCCGAGCTACCCTGATAGAGAACAGACCGTTTGCTATGTTGTTAACGGGTGGGACTTCGATAGTAAAAATGATATGGTCGGGCGCGAGATATTAAAACCGACCAAATTAACCACCTGTACTTATCGAGCATATACTATCTACCTTGTTGACAACGAGGACGGTCCATGGCGACACATAATCAGAAAAGCCGACGATCCGGGAAATAATCGATGCGATGTCTGGAATCCGGGACATCTGCCCTCCTCCGACAGTCACGATGTAACCACGGGACGACGGGTAGCACGGGCTCGGCATAGAAACGGCTTCAATTCTCTGTATCTCGACTGGCACGTCGAATGGATGGCCGCTGAGGATATGACCATAGATATGTGGAGATTTGAAAAATAACATCATCGCTTATCGCAAATCATTTTTTGCTTATGCCAGTTGCGATTTGTGATAAGCTTGCCCAGGCGTGCATTATGCAGACCGAATATAGTTGCGCCGTCAGCGCTCTCGAAAAAACTCTGGGGCTGACTATTCCCAATGGAAAATGTCCGCAAATCAGGTTATAATTTGGCGACTGATTAGAGTGTCATGACGAGTGGAAAGGGCGTCAACACATGGACGGCTTTGTGATTAAGGATAAATGGTAAAATGTAAAGTATGGAGTAGGGGCGGTTCGCGAACCGCCCTTACAACTAACCATTCACCAATCAATACTTACCAGTAAGGAGATTATGAAATGGGAAAGGTGTATATTGGGGTCAATATGGAGTTTGTGCGGCATGCTGACAAGCCGTTCGAGTGGGGTGCGGAAAAGGCGGCAGAGTTGGGATATGAATATATCGAGCCGTGGGTTCACTGGGGACGGGAGCTGATGAGTGAGGCAGGCTACTACCAGAGTATTTCAATGCTGGATGATCCATACCGTGTCAAGCGTGCCTGCGATAAAGCGGGCGTCAAACTGTCCGGTCTGTCCTGCCATACTCCGCTATGCAAACCGGATATCAGCGGCGTATACCTTAAACAGGCTATTCGCTTCGCAGCCGAATGCGGTGCGCCAGTAGTCAATACCGACGAGGGACCAAAACCTGCCTGGACCACAGAAAAGGAAGACCATGTTCTAATGAAGTACGTGCTTACCGAAGCAGCAGCATTCGCTGAGGCTCGTGGTATTTTGATCGGCCTGGAGCCGCACCAGCAGTATAGCAAGAGTCCGGATGGTCTGGACAAAATCTATAAGCTGGTTGATTCTGAGGCTATTGGAATCAACTTCGATACCGGCAATAGCTACCTGAGCGGCCAAGACCCGATTGCGTGGCTACAGCGTGTCAAGGATAGATTGGTCCACCTGCACGCCAAGGACATTTCAATACAGCAATCCGAGGATGAACGCGGTAAGGTTACAGGTACTCCGGCGGGTTGTGCCTGCGGCGAAGGCGTTATAGACTGGAAAAAAGTCATCGAGGTATGTAAAGGTGCACCGCGTGACATAGTACTGAGTGTCGAGTGTGGTACGGTGGATCAGGCCCAGCGAAGTATAGACTATCTCAAAGAGCTGGTGTAATGATAACAGGAGCTGGCTGTATATTTATGTATTTCGCATAAGGCTTCTATATTTCAACCGAAAAGAGATTTATTGATCAGAAAAATGGTTTGGCGATGTTTCTTGGTCATTTTAGCTTTAGGTTTGGCCTTCAATGCGTTGACGGATGAAGCCTGCGTTGCTGCTAAAGCGGCAAGATTGTCAGACGAGAAGGGTAAAAGTGTCCCTTCTGAGGCCGTGGTTACGGAGGGTGAAGCTGCATCGCCGCTTTATCTGCTTACTTACGACCACGGCGGAGTGGTGCTCTGGGGCAAAGAGCATTTTTTGAAACACCTTCGTAATGCCATTGAATGGCTGGACCGCTACCCCAGCTTCAAAATAGGGCTGGAAAACGAGGCTTATACCTACGATTATCTGGCTGAGAATAATCCTGAAGTGTTGAAGGAGATACGTGAATACCTGCAACGTTATCCAGGACGATTTGGAATAGGCACCTGTACATACGGTCAGCCACTATCAGTGTTCATCAACGAGGAATCCAATATTCGCCAGATCGGCTACGCTTTAGAGGCGGACCGGCGCCATCTGGGCTGCGCGCCGGATGTTTATCTGATGAGCGAACATGCCATGCACAGCCAGATTCCGCAAATACTCAGGGGATTTGGGTTCACAGGCTCCATAATGCGTACACATTTCATGATGTATGGTTATAATCCGACCTTCGATGCAGCAATAGGTTGGTGGGTGGGATTGGATGGCTCGCGCATCGCGACGATTCCCACCTATGTAGGCGAGGGTGCGGAGTTCGGACGTACTACCGTGGACAACTGGATACTGACGCGCTATCCCAGTTCGAACGCCAGAAAGTCGTTGGAGGATTTCAGGAAGGATTTCGCCCACATCAGTCCACTTCTGGCTACAAGGGCCGACGATGCGAGCTTGCGACGTGAGGAACTTGTCAAAATGTACGAGGGTAAAGATGGGTATCGATGGGTCCTTCTTGAGGAGATATTCCCCGCGTTTCCCGCTCCCGAGAAAGAGCTAACGACAGTTCCTAACGACTTCCATGTACGGATGCCGTGGGGCTATTGTGGCAATGAGATTTGGAATACATCTCGTCGTGCGGAAGTGGAGGTATTGACGGCGGAACGATTGGCGGCAATAGAGTATATGCTTGGCGGTTCAGACCACGAGAGCGAGATTCGGCAGGCGTGGACAAACCTGCTGGTTGCGCAGCACCACGATGTGCAAATATGTGGATTGCTCGCGGATGCCCGCAAGTTCCTGACAGTTTCACTTACAGCTTCCGGCCGTGTTAAGGATGCTTGTTTGCGCTCCGTGGCCTCACGTATGGAAGGCGGAAAAACGGCACAGGTAACGGTTTTTAACCCGCACTCGTGGTCTCGGAAGGAGTGGGTCGAGGTTGCCGTATCTTTGCCGCGAGGTGCCGCCACAGCCCTCGCGGTGCGGCACGGCGAAGAAGCAGTGCCGGCACCCTTGCTCTCGGCGGACCGATATTCCGATGGAAGTATTCAGAAGGCTGATGTGGCAATTCTGGCTGACGTTCCGGCGCTGGGATTTGCGTCCTATGCACTGGTGCCTGCACAGAAAGAGTCTGTGCAAGGCCAGACAGGTATTGAGATAGACCAGGAGAATCTGCGTATCACAACACCGTATATAGTTATCAGCTTCAACAAGGAAGGTGGAATAAACTCGCTCTTGGATAAGCCGGCTGGAGAACCTTTTTTGCAACCGGGCAGAAGGAGTTGCTTCTTCGCAGGCAGGGTCGATGGCCGGGAGCTTGAGTCAAAGGGCCGATGGGTTTTTCAGCCGGCCCCCGACGCCGCACCGTGGGTGGTGGCCCGTGAATCTGGCTTAATTGGCAGCATCCCTTATACGCTGGAGATTCTCATACGAGCGGACAGGCCGCGACTTGATTGTCGGGTTCGCTTCGAATTTCAAGGTCAGAAGATCGGCCGTGTCAGCGATAACAAGCGGGATTCTACATCTCCTTTCGTGCACGAGCAGAAGCTCCGCTTCAAGATTTTTCCGGCACTCGGCGATAACAGCGTTGGCGTGCGTGACCTTCCTTTTGCCGTTGCTGAAACATCTGACCGCTATGTAAACGGTCTTTATTGGACAGCACTAACAGACAATAGGAAGGGCTTAGCAATTTTCAATCGAGGCACGATGGGCTCCGTGCGTGAGGAGGACAAAGGTTTTTCGGTTCCACTGGCCTACGCAATGTACTATGTTTGGGGCACGCGCATGCTCAACGGTGACTTCACTTACGAATTTGCACTTTATCCCTTTGCCGGAGATTGGCGCGAAGCAGACCTGCATCGGCATGCGTTGGAGTACAATTTCCCTTGTGTAGGTGTTTGTATTGCTCCCGGGGATGGCCGTCTCGGAAGCAAGTTTGGTTCGTTAGAAGCCGGCTCTCCAAATGTGGTTGTTTCCGCCTTGTATAGCAAGCAAGGAAAGAGCTATGTCAGGATGTATGAGTACCAGGGGCAGCAGGGCAGAGCATTGCTTAAGTATATGTTGGGAAAGGCTCGACTGGCCGAGGTGGACCTTGCCGAGCGCGAGAGTAAAGCCGTGTCAGAGTCACTTGTTTTTCGGCCTTGGCAGATCCGAACGGTACGCATTGAACCGTTGAAGTAGATATGTTCAGAAGAATTTTGAACTCCGTTGTGATTCTATCGCGGTAGCTCAAAACTACAAAGCTCAGATGGTCAGGAGCATCGCACAGCAAAACGGTATGAAGAAGGGACGTATAAAAAGAAGAGAGTTTTTGCAGACTGCCGGAATTGGGGCAGCTTCTATTATTTTGGGGCCGGGTTTTGCAGGATGTTCGGGCACCCCACGAGTTGCCACAAAACGTATCACACAGAAACCTAATCTTGTTTTTATCTTTGCCGATCAATGGCGCGCACAGGCCACTGGCTATGCAGGAAATGAAGACGTTCGGACACCGAATCTTGATAGACTTGCAGCAGAAAGTGTCAATTTCAGCAACGCCGTGTCCGGCTGTCCTGTGTGCAGCCCATATCGTGCCAGTCTGATGACAGGGCAGTATTGGCTCACGCACGGTATCTTTTATAATGATAAGCCGTTGAATCCCGATACAATGACTATCGGTAAAGTCTATAGCCAAGCCGGCTACGAAACAGCCTACATCGGCAAATGGCATTTGAACGGTCATGGCAAAAATACTTCTCTTGCCGATGGCAGAACAGCCTTTATTCCTAAAGATAGAAGACAAGGCTTTAAGTTCTGGAGGGTCTGTGAATGCACCCATAATTATAACAACTCACTCTACTATGCCGATACGCCCGTCAAGCAATACTGGCAGGGGTATGACGCCATTGCCCAGACGCGAGAAGCTCAAGAATACATTCGGCAGCATGCAAACGAAACACCCTTTGTCTTATTCGTGTCCTGGGGTCCACCCCACGCCCCATATCACACCGCCCCCGATAAGTATCGAAAGATGTTCTCCGCAGGCAGAATTATCCTCCATCCCAATGTTCCTGAGTCATTAAGGAAAAAGGCCCAGGAAGATTTGGCCGGTTATTATGCCCATATCTCCGCGTTGGATGATTGCATCGGGGATATTCTTGAGACGTTAAAAGAAGTTGAGATTGAAGAAAATACTATTTTTGTCTTTACCTCCGACCATGGGGACATGTTGCATTCTCACAGTCAAACTAAAAAACAAAAGCCATGGGAAGAGTCGATAAAAGTCCCCTTCTTGGTGCGCTATCCTGCCGTACATGCCAATAAAGGCAAGACAATTGACATGCCTGTCAATACACCTGATATTATGCCGACACTACTTGGCTTGAGCGGTATTGCTATTCCAAAATCGGTTGAGGGTAAGGATTTCTCTGGTGCAATTAGAGGAGCACAGTCACCTGATAACGATGCAGCTTTGATCATGTGTCCCGTGCCGTTCCATCAATGGAATTATCGCCGGGGTGGTCGGGAATATCGCGGTGTACGCACGAGACGTTATACCTATGTGCGCGACCTTAACGGTCCCTGGTTGCTTTATGATAATAAGAGAGACCCGTATCAACTAAAAAATCTGTGTAATAATCCAAATTATGCAGAAATCCAGCAAATCCTGGAAAAGATACTATCTCGAAAACTCGAAGAAACAAATGACAAATTCTTACCCGGTACCCAATATATGAAAATGTGGGATTATGATTGGGATGGAGAAGATGCACCAATATAAGTGTATTGAGAGTTACTGCAAGGAGAGTAGTTATGAAAACGTTTAAGAGTGTCACCGTAATTGTTCTTTTGATTATTGGTTATTTAACTGTGTCAAATATCGCATTTGCGGAAAACCCTATGAGGATTACGATGGATGAGGACATTGTATCGGTTTACTCAGAACAGCGTGTTCTGCTGCGCTATCGTTACAGAGACGCACCTTTCAAACCGTATGTTGAGCAGCTGTTCTCGCCCAGTGGGACAAACGTTCTACGCGATGCACCCGCTGACCATCTGCATCATCACGCCCTTATGTTCGCTGTTACTGTGGATGGCGTGAATTTCTGGGAAGAGCAGCAGGCCCCCGGCCGCCAGGTGCACCGGTCGTTCGCTAACATGAGAATCGACAAGCGCAACGACCTACCTCAGGCAAGCTTCACAGAATGCATCGGCTGGACTAATCCTCGCAGTAAAGAATTTTTAATTAAGGAGCATCGTACAATCGAAGTCTGCCAGGTGCAGGAGCTGCAGGTTACGCTCTTGAGCTGGCGGTCCAGCTTTGAACTACCGCCAGAAAGACAGTCCGCCACGCTCACCGGTGCCCATTACCACGGTTTAGGTATGCGTTTTCTCAAATCAATGGATGTGGGCGGTCAATTCCGCAACGCTGCTGGTAGAGCTGGGGATGTCGTACGTGGTGACGAAAGGCTTGTGCAAGCAAGGTGGTGCGTTTATACCGCCAAAGCGAATGAGAAGACTGTTACGATTGCTATGTTCGGCCATCCGGATAATTTGCGTCATCCGACGAAGTGGTTCACCATGACCAAGCCCTTCGCTTACCTCTCGGCCACGCTGAATCTGCACAAAGAGCCGCTAAAAGTGACACAGGACAAACCGCTTGTATTACGCTATGCTGTGGTCATATGGGATAATCAAGTCGAAAACGCACAAATAGAAAAGGTTTATAACTGGTGGGTCAACAGCAAGTAATAAATTGAATTGAGGAGAAAACTATGAGTGAGAAGCAAAAATCACCAGATAAGAAGGATCAAAGTCTGACACGTCGGCAGTTCATTCGTCGTGCTGGTGTAGTGGCGGCGGCCACGGTCGCGAGCACATCGACACAGCGCATCATCGGTAAAACGATGGGCGCCAACGAGCGCCTCGGTATCGGCTTCATAGGCTGTGGCGGTCGAAGCCACGCTCATCTTAAGACCGTACATTACCTGAAGAGCCAGGGCGCCAACGTGGACATTGTTGCCGCCTCTGACGCCTATCGTCCCCGACTGCAGAAAGTTGTGGACGGCTACAAGGCCAAAGGGTATATGGACTATCGCGAGTTGCTCGCTGATCCGAAGGTCGATGTCGTCTGTATCGCAACGCCGGACCATCACCACGGCTATCAGGCTATTGACGCCGTTCGGGCAGGCAAGGATGTTTACTGTGAAAAGCCGGTGACGCACTGGCGGCAGTTTGAACTGACCAAGCGTCTGGCAGCGGAGGTAAAAAAGACCGGCCGGGTCTTTCAGCTCGGCACACAGGGTATGTCCGACTCGGCCTGGTGGCAGATGAAGGAGCTGATTCAGGACGGCCTGATTGGCCAGCCGGTCCATGCTGAGTGTGGATACTTCCGGGTCGGAGACTGGGGTGAGCGGGGCATGGCGATAGACGACGCCAGCGCAAAGCCCAGTCCTGAACTGAACTGGGAGGCCTTTCTCGGCGACGCGCCTAAGCGTCCTTTCGACGTCAGCCGATTTTTCCGCTGGCGGATGTATGAGGACTACGCCGGCGGGCCTTGCACCGACCTATATCCGCACGTCTTGACTTTGGTTGTTTCAATGCTGGGTGTCACTATGCCAAGTACGGTAGTGGCGACGGGTGGCAAATTCCGCTATCAGGAGCGTGAAGTTCCGGATACATTCAACATGCTTATAGATTACCCTGAGAAGATAACCGTGGCTGTGCTGGGGACGCAAGCTAATGACTATCCAGCTACCGAGAGCCGTGGTTCCGGACAGCGGGTCCCCGTGATTCGGGGATGGGAAGGCACCCTCACTATCGAGAGGAACGAAATCGTTTTCATCCCTGCTCAGGGTTCTAAGAAAAAGCCTCGCCGCTTTGCTATCGAACACGGGGAAGACTTCGTTGGATACTGGCAGAAATTCCTCGACTGCTGCCGTTCGCGTCAACTGGATACGTTGAGTCCAATGAATCTTGCCTACCACGTGCAAACGGCATTACAAATGGGTATGCTCGGTTTGCGAGAAGGTAAGGTCGCACGGTTCGACTCAGTCAAAGAGAAGATTGTCTTGTAGAGGATTCCTGCACGCGAAAGAATATGTTTGAGACCACCAGGAAATTTTCGTTAACAGGTCGATCAGGAAGTCAGGTATGAAAGAAGGCTCAGTAGTGAGGAACTCCGCCTTGCGGGAATCCAGCCGATAGGGTGATAACAGTGCGAACCCTGGCACTATGTTTGATTCATCTCCTGGGCTTGTTCTGGTCGGCAGCGTATGCATCACCTCCAGAAGAAGACCGCTGGCCTATGCTCGGATATGATTCGGCGCGGAGCGGTGCTACCTCGACGGAGATTCGGCCGCCCTTTGAGCGCAAGTGGTACCGCTTATTCGGCGATGAAGGCTTGATGGCCGGTGTGCAGCCGATTGTTGCAGGCGGAAAAGTTTTCATTGGCACGATGACGGGCATACTCCACGCTATAGACAGCGACACGGGCAAAGACCTTTGGACATTTAAGACTCCTGGCGCAATTATTCACACCTGTGCTGTGGCTGGCGACAAGGTCTTTTTTGGCAGCGCTGATGGGAAGGTTTACGCAGTCAATACCACTGATGGTACGTATGCCTGGTCATTTCAAACCGGCGCAGCGGTCTGGAACTCTCCCCTCGTCCATAAAGGCATGGTCGTTATCGGCAGCCGTGACGGCAAGCTCTACGCTATTGACGCCGACAGCGGCGGAATCAAATGGGCCGCATCGACCGGCGGGCCGCTGCTTTCAAGTCCTGCTCTTGACGCCAAGGCCGGACGGATTTATATCGGCAGCGAGGATATGCATGTTTATGCGTTTGACTTTAGTGATGGCACAAGGCTGTGGCGCAGCGATAAGCTGCCTGGAGTCAGTTTCCGTGGTTATCATCCTGTGGTCGCACCGGATGGTTCGGTGATGATTACCGTTACGCCTGCTCTTTCACTCGATTCCTTTAACCCTATTCTGCTTGATATGGTCAAGGAAATCTTTGGGGACTTCGCGAGCTGGCGTCATACGAAAGATGAGAATGCCCGGCTGCGTCAGGAGAACTTCAAACTGATGGTAAAGCCGGACACCTACGAAGCACAACTGCGTTACATTCGCAAGCGGCTGACCGAACAGCCGGCTTATCAGACATTTTTCGTTCTCAATCCTGACACGGGTAAGCAAAAGTTTGTTGCCCCGATAGTGTACGCCGAGAGCATGAACGGCACAGGTGCTCCGCCGATTGTCACACCCGATGGAAAAGTCATAGTAAAATTCCAGGCGTTGCTGCGGAGCCGATATCAGCATTACTCGCCGTTCCTGAATGTGGGGTATCTCGATACGTCCACCGGCAACATCACGCCTATAATGGACCAGTCGCGCACCTATGGCTGGCACGATAGTCTTTTGCTTGTGCACGATGAACAGTGCCAGCTCACGGTAGGTGGGCGGGTCCTTATCAACACCCATCAGGATAACGTCAATGCAATGGATCTGGATACGCTGGCAGGGTACTCGGAACCATTTTGCCGCAATATCCACGAGCCCAAACAAGGTGAAGCCGCTGGTATATGGGCGACTATTCTGCGTGGGCAACCTCTTCCTTTGGGTAAGGAATGGCTGGCACGCGGTACGGCTGTCTACGGTGGCGGCTCGGTAATCGATATGCCTGTTTCCATTGCCGGTGACAGCTTCTATTACGTACCTACTCACGAAATCAACGCCGGCGCAGCCGTGATAGCGTACAAGATGAAAGCCGGTGGTAGGGCAAGCAAGGGGTCCGAACCACCGACTACCGCATTCACCGATGATGAATGGAAGAAAATTCAGCAACTCCCTTGGGACTGGGACACGCTGGAAATGCCCCGGCTCAATCATCTATTGAAGAGTCTTCCGGGAAAAATCGTAGGCACCCGCCGGAAGCCGCTTACAGGGCAGGCTTCAAAGCTGGTAGCCCAAATAACCGACGCCGAGCTTGACAGATTTATCTGGGAAACGCCCACCATAAAATTCACAGAAACAAGCGAATGCACAGCCCTTAAGGAAGACCTGTCCCGTTCCGTCAGAGAACTGCTCTCTAAGACGTGGCGCCCATTGGTCTTTCCAGCCGGCAAGCATCCTCGCGAGGCTTATCGGTTTTTCAGCGAACCCACCGAAACGCTTTATACCCTCGCGCGGGCCTATAACTATATCGGCAGTGAACTTCAGCAGGACGTTAAACAGTACGTTTCTCGGATGAGTTCTCTGGGTGGTCCACTGGCAAGCCCGACCGGTCAGCGTACATACGAGCCGACAGTAGGTGCAGTTCGTTCCTTATACGATGTTCCCACTGAGCAGTTGTTTCGTGTGATTGACGACATCACTCGCAATGATTTAGCCCGGTTGTATGTGCTCTGGCTCTGGGCGCACGTCACCAGTGACTGGAGCAGAATCGAACGTCACTGGCAGGGACCCCGCCTTGCGGGAATCCAGCAGTTGCGCGGACTTATCAGCAAGGCGCCAAAAAAAATGCAGGAAGACTGCAGCAATGGCTACGTGGCTGGATTGATTGCCTATTGTCGAATGGCGCTGCGGATGCGAGACGACGACGCCATTGAAAAGGGCCTGGCTACGGCCCGCAAAGCACTGCGCGAACGATTGGCTTACGAGTTTGCCCACACGCGAGGTGGGCTTATCACACAGGTACCGGTTTCCCGCTCGATTTTTGCGCGTTGGAGGCACCTAACGCCCGAGGTCGGTCGTCTTTGCGCTGCCTATGCTAAGCAGACGCATAAGCACCTGATGGATGTGTACGTTGATTACCACCGCCCGACCTGGTACCTGACATGGAACATCGAGGCGATGTGGCGCAACGAGTGTCCTTTTGCGTTTCCCACGATGGCTGCCGAGGTTTTCGCCGCACGTGCTTTTATCCTTCACGAGCCGGCTGAAAAGCTCGCATGCTTTCTCGACATTCCCTGGTGCAAAGCCGACCTGTTTTACATTCAAAAACTTGTCTTCTGTATCGAGGCCCATGGCGAAGCTACTTGGCAGAGCGAACCCGTTTTGCAAAAAAATGGGCGATAGGGTCCCTGCTTGACAGCCGGAGAGGAAAAACGAGGCTGAAGGGACTCGAATCCTTAACCTTCGTATCGACAGTCCGAAATCAGGATTTGTGAGTTTTTGTAAAGAAAACCGTTTATGATAGTTAAAGTATATGTTCAGCCGGCTTTGGCAGTTAAGAGTAACTGATAAGAAAGAAGCTCAACAAAACTTATTATCTGCTGATAACACATTGCACCAATAATAGCCACTGACTTTGAACATCAAATTCAGTTATTCTCCCGATGGGCGTTGCCGTTGAAGAAAGTTTTTCATCTGCCCAAAGCCTGTTTTTCTTGGTTTTTTTCGGTACAGACACTACTGTTTTCTTGCTATTTATATCGAATGCGGTATACTTGTTTATGGGAGGCGGGTGCACCTGTACTCGCATAACCGCAGGTGCGAGCATATGCTTATTAGGTAGAGTGAGGTGGGACCCCATTTTGCGGAGTGTTGCAAAATGGGAACCGAGGTAATATGGTAAAGAAATACTGTCTTACAGGAAAAAAATCAGAAGCCAGATTACGTGTTCTCTGTCTTCTGTTCTCTGGCCTCTGTTCGTTCTCAAGTGCAGCCAATGACGCATTTTGTGGACCGTCCCGCACCAAAACGGAGCCGAGCGAAGTGGTTTTTCCTATCGAACCGAAAATAGCGCCCGACAAAGTGCGTTTTGGTGCTGGACAAAATAGGCTCAGATTTAGAAGAGTCCCTTCGCCGCGGGAGGAGTTGAAGCTTGAAGAAATTCCCTTTAAGATTGTGTTTGAGACCTATCGTAAGACCGACGGTAAAGAAAACTGGGAATTGTACCTGATGGATGCGGACGGTTCCAATCCGATTAATCTCACCCGGACTCCTGACTTGGATGAGATGTATCCCCACGTCTCTCCTGATGGTACGAAGATATGTTTTGTTGTTGATGAAGGGACAGGAAGAAAAAAGACTCGAAGTGTCTACTACATGAACATCGATGGGACGGAACGAGTCAAAGTTGCCGGAAACTCTCGGCAGCCGTGTTGGAGCCCTGACGGCAAAAGCATCGCTTACCTAAAAGGAGAGTTCGAGCGCTACAGTACCAGAGAGTATGCAACCTCGGAACTTTTCTTTTACGATCTGCAGACCCGGCAACACAGACTGCATCCAAATAAGACCTTACATCACCTTTATGCTATTTGCTGGTCACCCGATGGCAATTGGTTTCTTGCTGCCGTGCACGGAGGCATGAGTTACAGCGATACCATCCTGGCTTTCGAAGCCAACGGGACGAGAGTTTTTGATTTGGAGCGGTGGGGAGTCAGGGGATGTAGGCCCGACCTTAGTCTTGATGGCAAAAAGATGACATGGGGTGAGACTGATTGGGATTTGTGTGTCGCCGATATAGACCTGACGTCTAGTGTACCCCAGGTCGCTAATGTTCGCAAGGTCGTCAGGTGCCTACGTGCGGCGAAAGTTTATCACGTCGACTTCTCACCGGATAGCAGGTATATCACTTTTAGTTTTGGCCCTTTTGATGGGGGACAACAGGTGGGTGGTAAAGCGAGGGGCTGGAACATATGTGTGAGCGATTTGACAGGAAAATGGGTAAAAATCACTACGGATGGGAACCACAATAAAGAGCCTGACTGGGTGCCGATTCCATCGATGGGGCCCTGAGCAAAGGAGAAAATATGACAATGACACGGTATTCTGTTTTTAGTCTTATATTGGGCGTGCTTATAGTGAATGAAGCTGTTTGCGGCACAAGACCACAGGATGTCCCAAAGCTGCGACAAATACCTTCGCCAAAATCTGAGCTTAACCTCAAAGAAATCGGTTTTAAGGTCGTGTACGAAACCTACCGCAAAACCAATGGCAAGGAAAACTGGGAGCTGTACCTGATAAACGCGGATGGGTCCAATCCGGTTAATCTCACCAATACACCCGATGTGGACGAGATGTATCCCCACGCATCGCCTGATGGTACGGAAATCTGTTTTGTTGCAGATGAACTGGTAAAAAATAAAAAAGTGCGAAATATCTATTATATGAACATCAGCGGAACCGGGCGGGTGAAGGTTGCCGAAAACGCTCGGCAGCCGTGCTGGAGTCCTGACGGGAAGACTATCGCGTACCTAAAAGGAGAATTCGATCGCTACAATATAGCTGATTATGCCACTAAGGGGCTTTTCTTCTACAATTTGGAAACCGGCAAACACAGAGAACACGTGAATAGGGATTTGCATCATCTTTACAATATTTGCTGGTCACCTGACGGCGATTGGTTCCTTGCCACCGTGCACGGGGGGATGGGTTTCGACCATGCTATCCTGGCTTTTGAAGCCGATGGAGCCAAAGTCTTTGATTTGACAAAGTATGGAGTTACAGGTTGTAGACCTGATTGTAGTCTCGATGGCAAGAGGATAACATGGGGTTTAACTGACTGGGATTTAGGCGTGGGCAATATAAACCTGACATCTGCCGCGCCGCGGGTGACTGATGTTTGTTGCGTTGTAAAGTGTGGAAAAGAATATGAGGTTTATCACTCTGACTTCTCACCGGATGGCAGGTACATTGCTTTCAGCTATGGCCCCAAGGCAAATGAAATGGTAGGCGGCAAAGCGCCGGGCTGGAATATCTGCGTGAGTGATATGAAAGGCAAATGGGTGGAAATCACGAACGACGGGAACCATAATAAGGAGCCTGACTGGGTGCCAATTCAAACCGGAGCGGGCAATCAATATTAAAGTTTAAGTAAAGAATGTCTCGTATGACTGCAGGTTGGTCAGAAGTCAGAAGTCAGAAATCAGAAGACAGAAGTCAGAAGACAAAAGGCCTCTGTCTTCTGTTCTCTGTTCTCTGTCCTCTGGTTTTTTCTGGTTGCCGCCGTACCAAAGACACCACTGGTGTTCCTCGAATCATAAAGACAAAGACCGGTGTCGAAATGGTTGCGATTCCTGGAGGCTGGTTTGAGATGGGAAATAGCAAAGGTGCACCTGATGAGTCCCCAGTGCATAAAGTATTGGTCAGTCCTTTTTGGATGGATAGATTCGAAGTGGCTCAGGAACAGTTCAAAAAGTTTCAACTCCCCGACCCCTCGCATTTCAAGAATCCAAAACATCCCTTAGAGCAGATAAACTGGACCGATGCAGCCATTTACTGCAACGAGCGTTCACTCGCAGAAGGTCTTGAGCCTTGCTACGACGAAGAAACATGGCAGTGCAACTTCCAGGCGAACGGATACAGGCTTCCCACCGAGGCGGAGTGGGAGTATGCCTGTCGGGCGGGCACAGGCACAAAGTATAGTTTCGGTAACGATGGGCGTAAATTGAAAGCTTACGCCTGGTTCGCAGGAAACTCCTCCGACAGAACGCATCCCGTTGGTACTAAGAAACCCAATCAGTGGGGGCTTTTCGATATGCACGGAAATGTGGCCGAATGGTGCAATGATTTCTATTCCGCGAACTATTACAAACAAAGTCCGGAGAAAGACCCGAAGGGGCCGGCCAAAGGACAGGAAAGGGTCTTGCGAGGCGGAGCGTGGAACTCCAGTAAAGAAAGTTGCCGGTCAACCTATCGTTCGAGCGACCCTTCTATTGATGACACTTGTCTTGCGAGTGATGCTATAGGGTTTCGCTGCGTAAGAGGGACCCCGCTTCGCGAAAACCCAAATGCACCTGACAACAGACTTGCTGGAGAAGACATGGCAAAGGAGAATCCAAGCCAAAAAGTATCAAAGACAGGATTCGTTTATGATGATATTTACCTCGAGCACAAAACTACCTTAGGCCATCCGGAAGCCCCAGAGAGATTAGTGGCAATATTAGAAAGGTTAAAAACAAGCGGATTATACTCTGAATTATTGCCGTTGACGCCGTCGCCAGCCTTGGTCAAGTGGCTTACGACTATTCACTCCCCTGAATATGTAGAGCGAGTCAGAAACAGTTGCCTAAACGGCACGAGATATCTGGATTCCATGGACACTCCGATATGTCTGAAATCGTACGAAGTAGCGCTGGCCGCCTCTGGGGGAGTGCTCTCCGCAATCGACGCTGTTATGGAGAAAAAAGTCTCCAACGTCTTTTGTGCGGTCCGCCCCCCGGGCCATCATGCACTCAAGGATAGAGCAATGGGGTTCTGTATCTTTAACAATATCGCTATAGGCACCCGGTATATTCAGGAGAAGTATAACCTGTCAAAGATACTTATTGTTGATTGGGATGTGCATCACGGCAATGGGACTCAGGCAACGTTTTATGATGATCCTAACGTGCTGTACTTTGGCATTCACCGGTATCCCTTTTATCCAGGCACCGGAAGCGAGGCGGAAAAGGGAAGCGGAGAAGGTTTGAATTATAATATCAATGTTCCCTTGCCGGCCGGTTCCACGGACACCGATTATCTAAAAGCCTTTGAAGAGAAACTCAAGCCCGCCGCCCTTACTTTTTCTCCGGACTTTGTACTTATCTCTGCCGGATTTGATGCCCATAAGGATGACCTGCTTGGTGGTATGAAGGTCACTTCGCAAGGATTTGCGGAGCTGACGCAAATCGTCAAGGAGATAGCGGAAAAGTGCTGCGAAGGTCGGCTCGTTTCTGTTCTTGAAGGAGGATATGGTCTGGAAGGGCTTGCCGCGTCGGTAGAAGCACACATCCGTGTTTTGATGAAGAACCCCCCGCACCAAAATCAGGTACGAGTGGAAACGCCGGGACCGGGCGAAAGCGACGCTGGGGCTGGCAATTTTGATGCGGGTGAACCCGGATAGAAGGTCACGAAATGTTATTTCACACCTGGCCGTTCGTATTATTCTTCCTGATTGTGTATCCGACCTACCTGGCTCTGAAGAGAACCAGATTCAGACTTCCCTGGCTTTTGGCTGCTTCCTACTTTTTTTACGCATGGGTGAATCCCTTATATCTGATTCTAATCTTATATTCGACTCTGCTTGACTACACAGTGGTTGCCAGAATGGCCAAAAGCAGCCGGAGAAAGATGTGGCTTTCCATAAGCATAGTGAATAATCTTGCTCTGCTGGGCTTCTTCAAATACGGCGCCTTCGTCACCGATAACTTGAACTTTCTGTTGTCTTCGCTGGGAATTCCTTATGCCATCCCCGCGCCTGGCATACTTCTGCCTGTTGGTATATCGTTCTACGTCTTCCAGTCGATGAGCTACACAATCGATTATTATCGCGGCAATATTGAAAGGGAGACGAGCTTCATAAGGTACGCCACCTTCGTCTCGCTTTTCCCTCGGTTGCTGGCCGGACCGATCGAAAGAGCCAAAAATCTGCTCCCCCAGCTACGTACGACCCCCGAGTTTTCCACACAGGATATTACCGATGGTCTTTCCCTGTTTATTGTGGGGTTTTTCAAGAAGGTCGCCTTGGCCGACTATATGGCTCTTTACGTTAATAAGGTCTATGCCGCTCCTGAGCAATTTCAGTCGCCTGCGCTTATCCTGGCTACTTTTCTTTTTTGCTGGCAGATTTATTTCGATTTCAGCGGGTATACGGATATGGCCAGAGGAGTGGCACGAATGATGGGTTTTCGCTTGATGCTCAACTTCAACAACCCATATCTGGCGACGAGCCTGGGTGATTTCTGGTCGAGGTGGCACATCAGTCTTTCCTCCTGGTTCAAGGACTATGTCTATATCCCGCTGGGAGGTAACCGCAAAGGGACGTTTAACACCTACAGGAATATGTTTCTGACCATGGTAATTTCAGGATTGTGGCACGGTGCGGCCTGGACGTTTGTCATCTGGGGCGCTGTGCACGCCCTTGGCCGCTTCTTGACGCGGGAGCTGGAAAGGACTTCGTTCTACAAAGAGAAGGTGCCGAAATTAGTCAAACAACTGTTTGTATTTACCTTCGTCACTTTCACGTGGATTTTCTTCCGAGCCGAAAGTATAAACGACGCATGGATAATCATAACGCGGATATTTACCTCCGGATTCGCGAATCCTTATTGTCCATTGCTGACTTTGGCATTAATTTTTACTGTGTGGCTTTATCAGTTTACTTATGAATCCCGGCTTGAGCGGGTACTTGCCCTGCGACCCGTGCGCGTAGGAATCGTTGTTCTTATGGTTCTGTACCTGGCTATTTTTGCTCCCTCAACTGAGCAGCCGTTTATTTATTTACAGTTCTGATCGGTTGAGCAGGCCCTGTGTTTGACAAAAGAGGTTGAAGCTAATGAAGAAAAAAGACATACCGGATGCCGGATACTCGATGTTCGATGCCAGTAGAAGCAGAAATTCGAGAAGCCAGAATCACCCGGCAACGCTGGGTTCGAATCAAACTCGCCCAAGGCGGGTGAGGATCGACGATGTTCCTTTCGGCTCCAACTGTGTGCGACTCTCGGAACGCGAATGGATTGTCGTTGGAATTATCTTCTCGGTTATTTTCTGTCTTGCTCCTGGGCTCTGGGAACAATTCGAGAAATTTGAGCCTGACCTCGACTACCGCTTACCCTACGAGTTAGGCGGTGACTACTGGTTATACAACCGCTACTGCCGATGGGCCTGCTCCAGGTGCGAAACACTCGTCATCGGAGACTCAGTTGTCTGGGGACATTATGTGCCCAAAGATAATACGCTGTCGCATTATCTAAATGAAAACGCCGGCCGCAATCAGTTCGCCAACCTCGGCGTGGACGGCATACATCCTGCTGCATTAGAGGGCCTGTTGAGGTACTATGGTCGGGACATCTCGGGCAAGAACGTCATTTTGCACCTAAATCCCCTATGGATGAGTTCCCGCAAACATGACTTACAAATTGAAAAAGAGCATCATTTCAATCATCCTAAACTCGTGCCCCAGTTTACCCCTGCCATTGCCTGCTATAAGGCCTCGTATTCCACAAGGCTCTCCGCTGTTATAAAACGCTACGTGCCTTTCTTGAACTGGACATCCCATCTGAACATCGCCTACTTCCAGAGCAGGGACATACCTGCGTGGACACTCGAGCATCCTTACAAGAATCCTTTAGAGGCCGTTAATTTTCAGCTTCCCACATCCGACAACTACGACAAAAGCCGGCGTGCCTCCCGGCCGGACAAAGGCCCAGCCCTCGATGCCGCTCAGTGGGTTGAGCTGCAAACATCTCTGCAATGGAAGTTCTTCCGACGGGCGGTTGAGTTGTTGAAGACGAGAGGCAACAGAGTATTTGTCCTTATTGGTCCTTTTAATGAGCACATGCTCGATGCAGAGGGTATCGGCACTTATCGAAAGATGAAAGTTGAAATCGAAACCTGGCTCCGGCGGAACAATGTCCCCTACTATATGCCTCCGGTATTACCCAGCGAATTATATCGCGATGCCAGCCATCCCCTTAGTGTAGGATATTCCATCCTCGCGAAACAGCTCTGTGGAAATGAGTCTTTCAGATCCAACATCTTTCGGGGGACCTGAAAAAAAGCTCTAACGGGGTTGGCGCTTTGGCAGTTTTTCTTTATGCTATTAGCGGGGCACCTTAAAAACGCTTTGTGGCGTTGGGGACCCCAAGGAATGTGAGGTGACAATTATGAGAGCTTTTGTGAAAAATTTATTTATCGTTTTGCTTTTCACGGGATTGTTTTTAATGGTCCCAGGGTCAAGCTGGGCTAAGGTGCAAGCTTGGGAGGGAACTATAACAATTCCCACCTACGGTTGGACAGAAGATGTTAATCCCAAGTTCTGGGCTTTGGAAGGCGAAGCCAAATTCTCGACCACAATCAGAGGTTCGATCGTCTATCCTTATACGATGCAGGACCACCTTTACAGAACCAAGGCGGATCGAACTTACAAAGCCCTATTTCTTGAGAATGAATACCTGAAAATCACCTGCCTGCCCGAGCTGGGTGGACGCCTGCACTCGGTTTTAGACAAGACCGAAGCAAAAGAGATGTTTCATCTCAATAATGTGATAAAACCCGGTATGATAGCTATGCGCGGGGCTTTTATTAGCGGTGGAGTCGAGTGGAACGCGGGGCCACAGGTACACACTGTAACAATCGTCTCGCCGGTTGATGCACTCATCGGTCAAAATGCAGATGGCTCAGCCTATCTCGAAGTCAGTAATCTCGAAAGGAGCCTGCGAACCCGATGGACAGTGCGGGTGACTTTACACCCGGGAAAAGCCTATCTGGACGAGCGAATTCGCATTTTCAATCCCATAGATGCGGTAAGCCCTTATTACTTCTGGAACTGCACCGCTTTTCCCAACCGACCCGGTACCCGTTTCATCTATCCTATGACTCTCGGCACGGACCATCACGGAGTCAAATTCTTTTCCTGGCCAATCCACGAGGGTAAGGACTTATCCTGGCTCAAAAACTATGAGACCTGGGCATCAATTTTTGCTGTTAACTGTGCGTTCGATTTCTTTGGAGCTTACGACGTGGATGCGGACCGTGGGGTAGTGCAGGTGGCAGACCACCACGAGCTTAGCGGCAAAAAGGCCTGGACATGGGGAAATTGGGACTTCGGCCTGGTCAGCCAAAAAAACCTGACTGATGATGACGGCCCATATATTGAGGTCCAAAGCGGCCCGCTGCCGACCCAGTCAGATTATGGCATGCTTTTGCCGAGAGAAGAGGTCTCGTGGCAGGAGTGGTGGTATCCAGTCCACGGACTCGGCGATGGTTTCGAATACGCTACGAAAGATGTAGCCATACAGACCGCCTGCAAGGATGACAGGCTCCAATTGCATATCATCGCGACTGGGAAATTCCCCGGCACTATCTGCACCATTTCTCAAGAAGATCGGGAGCTTCTCAAAAAATCTCTGGACCTCTCTCCGAAGAGCCCCCAGATGCTGACGCTTTCTCCGGCCCCACAGTCGCCCGTTGATGTAATCATCAAGGCAAAAAACGGAGACGTCCTGGTTTCCTTCGTCAGTCCTTTGCCAATTCCCAAGATTTCCCCCCCAAAAATTCCCTGGTATAAGAAAAGACCCGACGACCAGCTCACCCTTGAGGAAAAATATCTCAGAGGCCGCAAGTATGACCTCGCAATGGATCGCAAGAAGGCTCGCCAGTATTATGAAGAGGCCCTGGCCGAAGATGCTCAATATTCGCCCGCGCTGCGTAGCTTGGCGGTACTCGATATCGAAGCTGGACTTTACGAGAACGCGGCGCAGCGATTGGAAAAGGTTCTGGACCGAGATGTCAGCGATGGATTGTCGTGGTTCTTTTTGGGGGTCTCTCATTTAAGGCTAAGAAATGAGAAGGAGACCCTTCACTGTGCTTACCAAGCGGTTAGGTGCTCTGGAACCGGCTCTCTCGGCTATGACCTGGCTGGCCGTGCTTACATGCGTTTGAAAGACTACTCAAAGGCCGTAGAGGCCTTTGAGAAAGCAGCACGCCTAAACGCAGCAGATACCAAGGTCCAAAATCATTTGTTGTTGGCCTTGTATGCTGCGGGGAGTGCCAAGACAGCGTACAAGCAGGCCAAACAGAGAATCGCCCGTAACCCCACGGACCTGGTCCCAAGGGCACTGCTGGCGCTGCAATACAAAAGACAAATGAGACGTTTTGTTCGGGAGACGCGAGATTTCGTGGGCGAGGATGATTTTCAAATGCTGGAGACCGGGCTCGTTTTCGCAGAGCTCGGGCTTGTGGATGAAGCGGCAAGGCTGCTTTCGGCGGTTTGCGTTGAAGCCGCCCCACAAACCGAACGCAGTCCCCTGCCGCTCTATTATCTGGCTTATTTCGCCTCTCTGCAGGAAGATCAGGCAAGTGCCCAGATCTATCTGAACCAGGCTTCGACTACTTACCGGGATTACATCTTTCCTTCTCGCCCTGAGGCTGAGGAGGTGTTTAAGTACGCCGTTAAAGAAAATCCCGATGATGCTTATGCACATCTGCACCTGGGAAATCTTTACGGCAATTTCGGACGGCTTGATGAAGCTGGCCGGCATTGGCGAAGAGCCGGCGAGTTGAACCCTTCCTTTAGCATCGCATTTCGAAATCTCGGCCTTTATGCTTGGGTTGTGGATGATGATCTGACGAAAGCGCAAGAGTATTACAGAAAAGCTATTTCCGCCCGCCCGAAAGACCAGACTTTGTATCGTGACTTGGCTGACATCCTACTGGCCGATAGTAAACGCCCCCAGGCGATAAAGGTTCTTGAATCCACACCATTTGAGAAGCTGAGGCGTGCAGACGTCATCATCATGCTCGCCCAGGCTTATCTCAATGAGCAAAGGTATACCGATGCCATCGATTTGCTTGAGTCTACGCCATACTTCGTCAACTGGGAGGGCCAGACAATCACATGGGATATATTCAGCAAAGCGCATCTGGCACGGGGCCGCAAACGCTTTGAAAATGAGGAGTACGAAGCGGCTTTGCAGGATTTTAAGGCGGCTTTGACTTATCCGGAGAACATTGGCGTTGGCCGGTCGAACAGGCCTCAGGAGGCGCCGGCCCAGTACTGGCGAGGAAAGGTGCTTCAGGCCCTCGGGCGCCCTGAACAGGCGCGTTCAGCCTGGGAAGAAGGTGCTGCCGGACACGCCGGCTCGAAGGAACAGAACAAATACCGACAGCTCTGCAAAGAGGCGCTTTTGAAAACAAAGCAGGCCGGTCAGTCAGCACTTTAGAGGACAGATAATAGTAAGGGCGGTTCGCGAACCACCCCTACTTCTGATTTCTGTAGTCAGGAGATAATATGGACTTGAGTGCAATTGGGATTGACACCAATTTTGGTCCTGTTGACTGGTGTATCGTTGTTGGCTATCTGATTATCGTTGTATCCTTCGGCGTTTATATAAGACGATATATCAGCAATGTTACGGATTTTATCGTTGCTGGCCGGGGCTTAAAAACCTTCCTAGCGGTTGCAACAATGATCGGAACTGAGCTGGGTCTGGTTACGGTCATGTATTCCGCCCAGAAGGGATTTACGGGTGGTTTCGCAGCCTTTCACATAGCTCTGGCTGCTGCTATTGTAACTTTAGTTGTGGGGCTGACCGGATTTATCGTAGTGCCGTTGCGACGTATGGAGGTAATGACTATCCCGGAATTTTACGAGAAGCGTTTCGGACGTGGCGTCCGCATCCTGGGTGGAACCATACTGGCCTTCTCAGGTATCCTCAATATGGGAATGTTCCTCAAAGCCGGTTCCATTTTTGTGATGGGCATAACCGGGATGACTGAAGATATTCACCTTAAGGTTATAATGAGCGTCTTGTTAGGGATGGTGCTACTTTATACAGCTTTAGGAGGAATGGTTTCGGTAGCGGTCCTTGACTATATCCAGTTCGTAGTTTTGTCGTTTAGCCTTTTGGCTACGAGTCTTTTATCCATCAGATATTTAGGATGGGACAATATTATTGAGACGGTATCGGCGCTGAAGGGAGAAGCGGGTTTCAATCCATTTCACAGTGAAGGCTTCGGTGCTTCTTACGTCGTGTGGATGTTCTTCCTCGGCCTGGTCAGTTGTGCGGTTTGGCAGACTGCTGTGATTCGTGCCTGTTCCGCGAAAAATATACGCATTGTTAAGAAAATCTATACCTGGGCTTCTATTGGATTTCTCATTCGATTTCTGCTGCCATACTTTTTTGGGATTTGTGCCTTTGTCTATATCGCTCAGCATGGGCCGCTGAAAAGCATTTTTATTCCTCATGAGGGTTCCGCAGATTCACAGGTAACTCTGATGGCGATGCCGGTGTTTCTAAGTCAAATACTTCCTGCGGGGTTCATCGGGATCGTTTCCGCCGGTATGCTGGCTGCCTTTATGTCCACCCACGACAGTTACCTGTTATGCTGGAGTTCGGTGCTGACCCAGGATGTGGTGGCACCGTGGTTCAAAAAAGGATTATCTTCGAATGCACGTTTGTTACTGACACGAATTTTTATCGTAGCTATTGGCATTTTTATTCTTGTTTGGGGATTATGGTATCCTTTGGGCCAGGATTTGTGGGATTATATGGCTATTTCCGGGGCCATCTATTTTACGGGGGCAATTGCTCTGCTGGTCTTTGGGCTTTATTGGAAACGCGCCAGCAAGGTTGGCGCATATCTGGCCCTTATCGCTGGCTTCTGTGCCGTTGTGGGATTAAATCCTGTTCGAGGTCTGGTCTTTCGCCTCGCCAGCATTTTAGGCTTAGAAACGGCTGAAATCCAGGCCTCTATAAATGGCATGCCGGGTGCCAGGTTGAGCGCGATTATAGGATTGAGTGTCATTTCCATGGCTATGGTGCTGATGGTGGCCGGTTCTATAATATTTCCCGACCGTGGTGGGTCTTCAGAGTATAAGGAGTAGCGGGATATGGACTTTTGGATTAACTTTTGGACAATCTTTTTCATTGCAAGCCTTGTTCTTTTCGCAGGGCTGGCTATAGTTGTTTCAATCGGCGGTTTCTTTAACATTCGATCGCTTTTCAAAAGCCTCACGAATCGAGATGGGCAGCGGGCTGGAAATGAAGAGCCAGCAGAATGATGACCAGGCGTGAAAGATTGATGGCGACTTTGCGAGGCGAGCCGGTTGACCGACCCGCAGTTAATTTCTATGAAGTAGGTGGATTCCAGATTGACCCCTCCGACCCAGATGAATTCAACATCTATAATGACCCATCCTGGCAGCCTTTGCTTCAACTGGCTGAGGAACAGG
>Ga0209636_10000937_pt1 | contig 28937 bp, 22 predicted proteins | sample DeeMarSWOR152_54_FD_187464 | JGI IMG/M metagenome (GOLD analysis project Ga0209636, IMG submission 187464) | Marine sediment microbial communities from White Oak River estuary, North Carolina - WOR-1-52-54 (SPAdes) (version 2) | ecosystem: Environmental > Aquatic > Marine > Intertidal zone >...
GGCAAATCTCGTCGAGCTGAATGGTTCAGGACGAGGTTTCAGGGCTGCAACAAAAGCCTTGACCATCAAGTTTGACGGTGACGGTATTCACGTTGAGGAAGGAAAGAAATAGTTGCTAAAGGAAGCCCAGCTCTACGAACCGTTGCCCGAAAATGCGGTCAAATGCAACCTCTGTGCAAGGAGATGCACAATACGTGAAGGTGGTGTTGGGTTCTGCCTCGTTAGGAGAAACGAGGAAGGCAAGCTCTACTCGCTTGTTTATGCAAAAGCCTGTTCAGCCTGCGTAGATCCCATAACGAAGAAACCCCTCTCGCACTTTCATCCTGGTTCTCTTGTTATGTCCGTCGCCACTGTTGGGTGCAACTTCCGATGCAAATTTTGTGACAATTGGGTGATAAGTCAGGAGAAGGAGGTAAAAGGATATGACTTCCCTCCCGAGAAGGTCGTTGAAGCCGCAGAGGATAATGGCTGTCAGGGAATCAGCTACACCTATACGGAACCGACCATATTCTTTGAGTACGCCTACGATACCGCGAAACTGGCACATGAGAAAGGATTCTTCAACACCTTCGTGACAAACGGATACATGACTCCAGAAACTGTCAAGACAATAGCTCCATTTCTAGACGCTGCCACAGTTGATTTCAAAGGTGGAGGAGATCCAGCATTCTACAAAGCCTTCTCAGCAGTCCCATCGGTTGAACCCATCTATGATTCTCTGAAAGAAATGAAGAAAAACAACGTACACGTCGAAGTAACCAACTTGGTGGTCCCTAAGCTTGGGGAATCCATTGAGAGAGTTCGCGAACTCGCTGTGTGGATCAAGGACAATCTGGGAAAGGACATACCTTTCCATCTGCTGAGATTTCATCCCAATTATCAAGTGACAGACATCCCGTCAACTCAGTTGAAAACCCTTGAGCAAGCTTGCGACGTGTCAAGAGAGGCTGGACTGAATTACGTTTACATGGGAAACGTCCCGGGGCACCGTTACGAAAACACCTACTGCCCGAACTGTGGAGAGCTGTTAATACGACGCTTCAGCTTCGAAATCGTGAAATGGCACCTAACTAAAGACATGCATTGCCCAGAATGTCAACAGAGTATTCCTATTAAAGGCGATTTTCATCCAAGCGGCGTCTCGTATCCATACGTCCTGATATAACCATTGACAAACATGAAGAAAATTCAGGAGAGGATACAGAAATGACAGATGAAAACACAGTGGACACAGAGGAAGAAGCGCTCAACTTCATAAATCAGCACGGCTTCGTGACCTTATTTCCTCTAAGAAGAATTGTCTTTCAAAACTTGTACCAAGTAGCAGTAGGGAAAAACAGAGAAGAGAAATTCGATAAGGCATGGAAATGGGCAGATAACCTAGCTATGAAGAAGAGGATTCATTACGGCAAGTTCCTTCACAAGCAAGTTACGTTGATTTCGTTAGACATGCTTCCATACTTCTACAAGTTGCACAAGAGAAAAGAATTCACCATAGTACCTCGACGCATCCTAGAATATCTTCGAAAGCATGGGGCTACGTCCACAACTAATCTTAGGAAAGAACTAGACCTTTCAGGGCGAGAGAATAAGAGCAAGTTTGCAGGCGCTATGGACGAGCTGCAGCTTGGTTTTGCCATAGCCATTGTAGACCGTGGACCTCCGCCGAAAATGACGTATACTTGGAACCTTTTAGAACGTTGGATGCCCGACGACGTACTGAAGAAAGCTCAAGCTCTGAATGAGAGTGTTTGCAGGGAGAGGATTGTGGCTAAATTGCTTAAGAATAAGTCAATCTCCAAGCGGGAAGACGCCGAGAAATTCTTTGGAAAAGGGAGATAAAGAAGAAACTCACACGCACACAGATCCCTTATACACAAGTCTCCGACTAGATAACCACAAAGGAACACACAATGTGGGCCACTTGGAGACCAGACGCAACAGCGGTCCTAAAAGATAAGAAAGCTCGAGCCAGTTTAGCCAGATACTTCGACGTAATGCAAAACGACAAGCCAGCCAAGTTCCTCATTGCCAAAAAGCTGCCCGCAGACTTCAGCCACGAAGACTCACCCACAGAACTCTGGAAGCTCCACAACAATCTCACCAAGGAATTCTATCAGCTTCAGAAAGAGATCGACCTTCGCAAAAAATACTTGGAAGAATCAGCCAACCCAGAGAAGTCTTATCTGGATCTAAAACTCGAAATAGCGAATCGTATTATAGAAAGATGCCACCTCTGCACCCGCAACTGTGGTTTAAACAGACCTGAAGGAGAACTTGGATACTGCAAGTGTGGAACCCAGATTACGGTTTCTACCATGTTTGAGCACGTGGGCGAAGAGCCTGAGCTTGTTCCTTCTGGAACGATATTCACGCTCGGCTGCACATTGCGGTGTCTTCATTGCCAAAACTGGTCCATATCCCAGTGGTACGAGAGTGGTGCGATTTACTCGCCACAGAAGCTGGCGAAGGAGGTGGAACGCCTACGGAAGCGGGGCTGCAGAAATGTCAATCTCGTTGGTGGTGAGCCTACGCCTTGGCTTCAGCAGTGGCTTGAGAGCTTCAAGTATGTAGACGTGAACGTTCCGATTGTTTGGAACTCCAATTCCTACTACAGCAAAGAAACTGCTAAGCTTCTAGCAGGATTTGCAGATGTCTATCTTCTCGACTTCAAGTACGGCTCCAACGAATGCGCCGAGAGACTCTCTAACGCGCCAGGTTACTGGGAAGCCTGCACCAGAAACCATCTCTACGGCAAGAAATACGGAGAACTCCTGATCCGAGTTTTGGTTCTGCCAGAACACCTTGAGTGCTGCACGAAGACTATTGTGAATTGGGTCTCTCAGAATCTGGGAACTGGGGTCAGAGTGAACGTTATGTTTCAGTATCGCCCCGAATGGAGGGCTAACGAAGTTCCTGAGCTTCGAAGGAGGTTGACGCGAAGTGAGAGAGCGAGAGCCATTAAGCTTGCCAAGGAGGCCGGACTGAATAACTTCATAACATGACTTTCCACGGGCATGCTTGAAAACCAAAAGCTATTTCTCGGGCTTTCTCACTCATACGTTGGAGAAGAAAACAACAGCAAAGGCGGAAAAGATGCGTTACTGTCCAGAATGCGGTGGCGAACTGAAGTATACTCCGGCTACCAAACGTTATGTATGCAAAAGCTGCGGCCTCTCTCTTAGCCATCAAGAACTCATCGAGCTACGCCAAAAACTGAGACCGAGCTTTGAGACCGAAGAAGATCAGCGACGAAAAGAGAGACAAGAATATCTCAAATGGTGGCTTGGCAAGAAAAAGTAGGCTGAGCTTGGCGCGTGGCGGAGTGCTTGTATAGGTAACATGCTTTTGCTGTGATGTTTATCTTGGCGAAGCAAATATTTTGCACGGCATTCAATAGTCGTTGGTTCCTAAGATGGTGAAGGGATCTGAGATGGCTACGTTGGTGGAGATCATCTGTGTGGGAAATGAACTGCTCATAGGCAAGACGTTAAACACTAATGCGCAGTGGCTTGCAAGGCGCATCACTTCTCTGGGTTTGAATGTACGTCGCATCATGGTAGTAGGCGACGATGTTGAGGAGATATCAGGCGCTATCTGTGAAACTATTCAGAGAAGCCCCAAGCTCCTCATAACTACAGGAGGTTTGGGCCCCACATTTGACGACAAGACTCTAGTTGGGCTTGCCAAAGCCTTAGGATGCAGGCTTGACATCAATGATGAAGCCCTAGAAATGGTGGAGGAGAAGTACCGCAGGTATGTAGAGGAAGGGCGGATGGAGAGCGTTGAGTTGACCCCTCATCGTGTCAAGATGGCTAAGCTCCCGGAAGGTGCTAAGCCGTTAGCGAATCCTGTTGGAACTGCTCCCGGCGTGTCTGTCGAACTTCAAGAAATGAGCATAATAGCGCTTCCTGGCGTTCCATCTGAGATGAAAGCGATTTTTGAGGAGTCTGTCTTGCCAGTTCTTAAACAGGCTATTGGTGAAGTGACGTTTTTTGACACGAGCATCGAAGCGACTGGGGTGATGGAGTCTGAGTTGGCTCCTGTTGTTGACAGGGTGATGTGTGATAACCCCTACGTTTATGTTAAGTCCCATCCTAAGGGAGAAGAGAGGATTCCTAGAATCGAGTTTCACCTCTCTACAACAGCTGAGAACACTAAGGTAGCTAGAAATAGAGTTAGCAAGGCGCTTGTTCAACTCTCTGAAGCAATTCAGGAAAAGGGTGGAGAGATCAAACCGGTCAAAGCAAAAATGGGTCATTACTGAAGCGAGGGCTTTCTACATATTTTCAGGAGACACACTTGAACCGGCATGGACTTCCGTATCGGTACGTCTTCCAGATTATTCCATCTGCAGCAGACTACAGGCGATTCTACGTCTGAGAAACATTGTTGCCTTGTGTGCGCGCAAGAGAGAAATAGGGCTTGCGAAATTAATTATAATACTAGGAGGTGAGTTTTGAGAATGGGTGTAGCTGCAGAGGCTGGTGCGGTGAGAAAAGGTGAGGAGTATTCGGGCTCTCCTGCTCCATTTGCATTTCTACTGGCATTATTCGTAGTGTTTCTGGCATTGACGATTCTCTCGTTGCCAAATCTTATGTCTGTGTTGTTCGGTGTTATCGCACTGATTTCTGTCTTGCTTTTGCCGGGTTCAGTGGCAATCAACAAGGAGTGGGAAGAAGCGATTATTCTCCGTTTCGGCAAGTTTCAGAGACTTGTAGGCCCCGGCTTCTTCTTCAAGTGGCCCTTTGCCGAGACTTTTCTGAAGCAGGATAGGCGAATTATTACACTGGACGTATCACGGCAGGAAGTCATGACCAAGGACAACATCAGCGTAAGTGTCGACGCGGTCGTTTTCATGAAGGTAGTGAACACAAAAGATAGCCTCGTTAACATTCAGAACGTGTGGAACAGTGTGATGAAGTATGCACAGACGACAATGCGGGATGTGGTTGGGGACGTAGAATTAGATGATGTGCTGGCCCGGCGTGACGAAATTGCGAACAAAATCGAGAACATCGTGGAGAGGGAGACAAGGGAGTGGGGTGTAGACATCATTTCAGTGAACCTGCAGAATGTAGAGTTACCTGAGGACATGAAGCGAGTGATCGCAAGACAGGCTGAGGCTGAACGGGAAAAGCGAGCAGTGATCATTAAGAGCGAGGGCGAGTTGACAGCTGCAGGAAATCTGGAGCAGGCAGTGCGGAAGATGAGCAATCGGGCTATGTATCTACGTACATTATCAAGCTTAGAGGACATTAGCTATGACCAGAGTAACACGATTGTGTTTGCGATTCCGATGGACATGGTGAAGGGCGAAGTTCTGGGAATGGCGGCGTTTGCTGGAGCAAGCAAAACGGCGAATACGGTGAAGCGAGCACAGCAAAGTAAAGGGAGACCAAAACAGTAACCAGACCGCAGACAAATAATTTCGAAAAATGCTATTCAATCTTGAAGCGTTCTTTTCATGGCAGAGAACTAGCTTAGTGGCTCGATGCCTTCATCACTCCTTCAACGATCCTTAAAACAAATAAGCAACCCCGAAAGAAACTCCCTTAACCTGTCTCACCAAACCAAAAAGGAATTACCAGAATGTACGTTGTCTTCATAATTGGGACAGCAGGCTCAGGAAAAACTCTGCTAACAGCCGCCCTCAATGAATGGCTCGGACTGGCAAAACAGAAAACAGCGACAATCAATCTTGATCCAGGCACGATAACCCTACCATATACCCCGGACATAGACATCCGCGACTACATCGATATTAACCAAATCATGGAACAATACAAACTCGGTCCAAATGGCGCTCTCATAATGGCGGCAGATTTAATCGCAGAAAAAGCAGAAAAACTGGGAGTAGAAATTGAGAATCTCAACCCAGACATCGTCATCATCGACACTCCTGGACAAATGGAGCTCTTCGCCTTCAGAGCAAGCGGTCCCTACATCGCCAGCGAACTGACAAAAGAGCCTAAAGCCATCGTATACCTATTCGATTCGGTATTTTCGCTCAACCCTCTTAACTACGTCTCAAACCTTTTTCTCTCAGCAGCGGTCTATAACCGCTTCTTTATCCCCCAAGTATCCGTACTATCAAAATGTGATCTGTTACCACCGGAAAAACTAGATTGCATAGTCGACTGGTCCGCCAATCCAAAGGCCTTAGAGACCGCCATCGAAGAAAAACTAACTGGAACAAAACGCCTCCTAAGTCGAGACATCATGCACTCCATCCATCGGCTAGGACTGAAATTCCTCTTAATCCCCATCTCCGCAAAGACCAACCAAGGAATGATCAACGTCACCGCCGCACTAGAACGAATCCTCGCAGGAGGAGAGAAATTCACAACTTGAGTCTAGAAAAGCAAGTCTCATCAACTGCAAAACGCATAAATAACGTCAGATCATGCTTAACTCAATGAACCATATAGGGCCCGTAGCTCAGCAAGGATAGAGCCTAATGGCACCCAAAGCACCGGGCTTTTAACACTCGAAGAAACCCGGGGGTCGGGGGTTCAATTCCCCCCGGGCCCGCCACTTCTTAGGCGCACGATCCATGAAAGATGGAAATCAAAATTCATGATCGTGTTGTAAGACCGCCTCAAACTGCCTGCGATTCTCTTTTTTCTAAGAATCCTGGAGTTGCTCAAAGCAACTAAGCATACAAGGATGCAAAAAAACACGGAGTTTTGCAGGAATTCTGATGGGTTTAAATTGCAGTGTGAGGGTCTTGATAAGAGCGTTTGCTTCATGAGTAGGGTTGCTGTTGCACGAGGAACTGAGCCTATTGAAGTTGTTGCTAAAGCTCTTGAACTTGTCCGTTCAGATGTAGACATGGTTCTTTCCAAGGCCAAGCAAATCCTGATCAAGCCTAACTACATCAACGCTAAACATCCTTCCACAGGTATTACAACAGATAGCAGAGTTGTAGAAGGCGTAGTCAAATACCTGAGAGCCCGAAGAGTGAAAAATGTGATCATCGGCGAAGGAAGCGGGTTTGCTGACACCTATCACGCCTTCAAAGTTGCGGGTGTAGACGAGGTCGCTCAGCGATGGAACGTGCGACTACTCGACCTCAACAAAGACGAATTCGTAGAAGTGAGGCCACCGAATCCTTTAGCATTGAAAGCAATCAAAGTCGCCCAAACCGCTCTAGAAAGCACCATAATCAGCGTCCCAAAACTCAAACTCCACAGAATAGCCACGGTCACACTGAGCCTGAAAAATATGATGGGCGTCCTAGCCTCCAAGGGAACCATGCATACCGGCAATCTCAGCAAGAACATTGCTGACTTGGCGTCGGTCGTGAAACCTAGCATAGCGGTCATTGACGGAATAATCGCAGGGGAAGGTCACGAGACTAGCGGAAATCCGACGCAAATGGACTTAATCATCGCAGGAACAGATCCAGTGGCAGTGGACGCCGTGGGAGCTGCGATAGTGGGAGTACCACCAGCCAAAGTGAGACATCTACGCTTGGCGGAACAGAAACGACTTGGTACATGCAACTTGGACGAGATAACTGTACTAGGCGAACCTATCGAGAAAGTGAAGAAGAAATTCAGAAGCTCCGTCTCATCCAGACTTCTGAGATATCTAGGGTAAAATCACCGAATTTTTCCACAGTGGGTAGCCTTAACCCTTCATTACTCCCAGCGCCAAGCCCGCTGTGAAGCTGGTTGCCAACGGCAAATAACTAACGATGGCAGGAAGAAATTCTACTGCGCCTTGGAGAAGCCCAGCCGCTGCTTCCGTGAGCCTTGCATAATTAACGCTAACCAAACCGACGTGATCTAGATAGAAGAGAGCTAAGAGAGAGAGCCCTAGGAAAAAGCCTAAGATCTTCACGATCTTCTTCACTGCGTATCCGACCAGAAAGCCTCCGATTCCGCCTACGCCAAATTGGGAAATCAGCGGGTTTAGGACTTCGCTCATACTTGTCCTCCAGCGCCTCTAAAGGGTAATCTAAAATATTAACTTGTATTACATATTGCGATTTAATAAACCTTCCTTTCGGAGGCAACTGATAGAATTGCATCAAAGTTTTCCATAACTAAGAATGAAAGAATTTGTGGCGCCCTGGCCGGGCTTCGATCCCGGGTCAAGCGGGCGACAGCCGCTTATACTAGACCGGACTATACTACCAGGGCTGCAGCAGTTGTTTCTAGCAGGTTTCTGAGATTTAAGGATTATTTGAGGATTTTTGCTTTCTGTATCGTGGTGTATATGTCGTGTAGAGTCTGGGTTCCTAGCGCGAGTGAGAGGACCCATTAATTGTAGCTATGAGGATCCCACTAAGTACTAGAAACAAACGGATTTTCAAAGAGACATTAGACTTATGCGCGTGCGCATGAAGGGCAAGCTATGGCAAGTTGAATGAGAGGAACTCAACTATTCACTTGTTGCTAAAACTGAGCTTGCCACCGCTTCAGCAACTTTCTTGACATAGGCCTTTCTGCGTTTCTCGGACAGCTCTTCGATTACTTTGGAGTGGCAATTTGGGCAAAGCAGAACTAGGTTGCTCATGTCATTGTTTCCTGGATTGCCGTTTGCATGATGTATGAGAGGTGCCGAATCTTTTGGTAACCTAGCCGTGCAGTCTAGACCTAGCTTATTGCCCTCGCATCTAGCTCCTGATCTGCGATGTAATCTCTCGAATAGTTCCGGAAGGCTGTTTCTCCTCTTTTCTTCTTTTCTCATTGCGTTTCTCTACCTGCAAAGCTTCTCTTTTAAATCTTTAGTGCAACTTGAAATGATGTATTAGACAATAAGAAATGAAGTGATGTTATGACAGAGAGAGACGAGTTAACTCCAAGTGAACTCAGCAATAAGCTTGCACTCTACCAGATCGTTACTACGCTTATCACATTCTTTGCGGGGTTTGTCTTTGTCACGATTCCTCTTGTCATATTCTCCGTTGAAATCGCTCCCCTCTACGGTAGACTTGTGTTATACTGGTTACTGGCTTCGCTTCTCATCTTCACAGTTACAATGGACCTGTACCATTTGGCATTTGGGATAATCACTTCACGAACTATGCCACATGTTGGTCGAATAATCGGGAAGTATCCGGGACCAAGTATGCTGATCCGATATTCCGACAGGCTCTTCGGAATCGCAATGTTCTTTGCATTGTCATCCATCAGTTTTATGCTACTCCTCAAAGGGCAAGAATTCATAACTGAAGCCCTCATATGGTTTCTCATCTCAATACTCAGACCAGCTCTAGGTCACTACTTGCAGCATCGTCCTCCAAAACGATTAACAGAAAGCCAAACTTAGCATCATAATTTCCTCTTTCTTTCGCATCAGAAGACTGTAACATTGGACATTCGGTCAACAATCAAAGAACAAGTCAAACTTACGTAGGCTTCGAAGATAAGGCCCCAAAAACAGGTTAAATGAAGATTCTAAGGACGCACAAAAAAAGAGAGAGGGGAGTTTAGGATTTGAGTTTACGTTTGGGCTTTTTCTCAGGTGCCACTACTTCGATAGTCATCGGCTTCGTTCTTTTGATCAAGAAGTATGCGGCAACGACACCAATTATCAGGAATATTACTGCTCCAGCAGCAAAACCGACTATCATATTGTCTCCAACGGCTTCTGCAGCATTGGTTGTCGTCACAGTAGCCTGTGTTTCCTTTTGGTTTCCAGCCTTGTCAATTGCAACGATCTTCACTATGTGCGACCCGTCTACAACGGTAGTTGTATCCCAGCTGTACGTGGAGCTTCCAGTGACATCAAAGGCTGCGTTATCTATGTGCAGGTAAACCTTGTCCAAGTTGGTGTCCGAAAAACTGAAGTCTATGCTCACTGTTCCCGACAGTTCAGCGTCTTGTTCTGGACTAGCCATTGAGACTGTTGGATCGATGTTGTCCACCGTTATAGCGATTGTCTTCTCAACTGAGTTTCCAGCTTTGTCGTAAATGACCAGTTTAAGGGTGTAGGCCCCATCTCCCAGGGCTTCAGTGTCCAGCGCATAGGTTTGAACCCCGCTTGAAGTCCATATATGCTCCAGATCGCCGTTTGCGTATAACTCCATGCGGTCGAAGTTGACGTCGTATCCTGAGACTGATATGTCAACGGTCTCTGAAAGGAAGCTGCCTGTTGTCGGACTAACTATTCCTCCAGTGGGATCGATGTCATCACCTACAGGGTAAGTTAACGGCATAGTTGTGCCAGTATTGCCTAGACCATCTTTTGCCCAAACGCTGTAAGTTACTTCTGTTCCATAGGGTTGCTTTGAAACTACCGCAGAATACCTGTCTGCTCCAACAAGTGTCAATTTCACACGATATTCAGTTCCGTCTACTGAGAAGATTAGCCAAGCCTCAACGACGCCGTTTGGATCAGTGAGCGTCACAGAAACAGTTACATCTTGGTGATAAACCGGTGATGTTGGGTCTAGAGTGAATCCTGAGGCTTCTGGCATCAGATTGTCTATCACGTTGTAGGTGAATTCGTCTGATGCGGCTGTGTTGGCGGAGTTGTCGGCTGCAACTATGTAATACCAAACGGTTGTTCCATACGATTTTGCCGGAATAATTACGCTGTACTGATTCCCGCCTACGTCGGTCATGGTCAGGTCGGTCCAGCCTGTTCCGTCATTGTATTTTAGAATGGCGGCTGAGATTCCACTAGGATCTGAGATTTCTGCTGTCACCGTTACGTCTTGCTTGTAGTTTGGCGTTGTTGGGTCGTGAGTGATGTTGCCGATCACTGGTTCAGTTATGTCGAGGTGGAAGGAGGTTACAGCACACATATCATTTATCGCGACTGTATCGGTGTCTGATTTTCCGTTGGCGTAGCTGGTGACCGTGTAGACACCGTTTCCTGGGTAGATTCTCACTGTTCCGTTGTTGTCTGTGTAGCCGCTGTAGATGAGGTCCATTGTGCTGTTTCTGATCTCCACGAGGGCTGATGGAATGGGATCACCATAGTCGTCTACTACGTGGACGCCTAAGCACCATCGTTGTTGGAGGATGTTCACCGTGCCAAGCGGGTAGATCATCGATGCGTTGTAGTGGTTGTGGAGGTTGTAGACCCATAGGGCGTCTGTGGTTCCGTTTAGTGTGACTGTGGAGTAGTGGGTGTTGAGCCAGTAGATCGATTGGGATAGGTCTGGTGGCCAGCCTGCTATTGCTTCGATTGTCACGGTCGAATCTATTATCGTGACCGTCCCCGCGACCCCTACGTACAAGGTCTTTGTCATGGTCGTGGTGTCCAACGTTAGTGACCCGCCCATTTCTGTGGTAACCTCGTCGATAACCGTGCAACCAATGAGCGTCGTGTGGGACATCGTGCTAGCTAAGGTCGAGTTTAACAGGCAACCTTCCATGGTCACCACACAACCAGCATCGACATTGATACCTGTGTAGAGCTCAGTGTTGGTTATGGAGCTGTATGCTGCGTTGCTTATCCGCAGGGAGTATGCCTTTATGACGGACCCTTCTACGACCAATGAACCGCCGTCTACGTACATTTGTCCGAATTGAGTCATATTCAGGTCGATGGTGCTGTTCGCGATTCTGATTACGCTAGCTTCATACACGTAGAAACCGTATCCAAAGGGACTAACGATGTCAACGTTTTCAAGAGTTACATCACAACTACCGCTAACACGGAAGTTCCAGCTGGTCAGATTGACGTCAACATTTTTCATTGTTGCCGTAGAGCCTTCGTATATATTGACCTGTCCGTTGTTGTTTGGTCCAAAGCCGACTGTGCAGTCCTGAATCGTTGCTTCGCAGCCACTTCCAATGTCCAAGGAATCGTCGATAGTGACATTGTACATTTCTAACCAAGCCCCTTCGTAGACAGTCACAGACCCGGTGACCGTGCTTGACTCCAAAAGAAGCCAGCTACTGTAGCTACCTTCAAGTAGCGTGACGTTAAGATCCACGTTCACCATGTCAACCCATGCTCCATCTTCGACAAAGGTGCCACCCCAATCGGGACCTATGGTAACATTGCAGTTTGTGATAGTTGCGTGAGCTCCTTCTACGAACACGAGGACCCCGGCATTACTGAAAGCAACACTGGAGTCTGTCATTGTTAGGTGACCTCCTTGGCCAACAAAAACGCCCTCGTCGGGACAGTAAAAGGTTGTATTAGATACTGTGGCCCAAGAACCATATTGGACAGAGCTGTACAGATATGTCTGCGCCTCGAAATGACAATTCTCGACGGTTGTCAAAACGCCAGCATACATATCGAAAGACAGCTGATAGAGACAAGTGAAATCAAAGCTTGTCAGCACAACGTCACAATCGTACCCTGCGTAGAAGCTTCCATAGTAACCAGAGTACAGGGTTACATTGGTTATTGTTGCATAGACCCCGTATGAAAGAGCGATTCGCGCATCCGTCTTCCAATTGGATGGTCCAGTAGTGTTGAAGTGGCAGTTGGCGAATGTTATGTCTGAACCTTCAACATTGAAATTCAGTCTTGCGTCTGCGTCTGCAGACTGAATTACCTTAACATCAACGTGCTCTAAAGTTGCGATTACCGAGCTCGATACGTGCATCTGAGCCTGTGAGGTCGCTTGAATATCCACATCTGACAGTTTGCAGACGGTTTTGTCTTCGAAACGAAGATTGACACTTGAAGCGGGAGTCACTGTTGCATCAAGAACCGCGTTGCTAACAGTCAAGTCAACACCGTCTTCAGCACTCAAGTAGATGTATCTGGCAGTCCAGTCAACGAGGTTAAAGGTCGCTTTAGACAAGTTATCAATGTAAACACTGGCATCCCAACCCATCATTCTAAAGTCATCAATGTTAACCTCAGAATGACCGCTGACATCCAACCTGACTGATGAAATCATGTCGTCGCCGATAGTCAGATTGTTTGCTGTGAGAGAAGAACCAGAGAAGACTATGACCTGCTCGTCAACGGTGCAATTAGTTGCCGTAGCCGTGGAATTGTTCATCACCCCGAGGACGTCGGTGTAACAGTTAGAAATTTCTGCGTGAGAAAAGAGGGCAACGACAATTGTGTCCCCTGAAATATGGCTGTTCTCAATGGTGGCTTCACAATACTCATAAACTGTAAGGTCCGGCATCAAAACACGGTTGAAATGCCCGTGACTGCTCCCCATCAACATCACACCCTCAGTTGACTCAGAATCTTCCATTGAAAGACTACTGGAAAACATAGTCCCTATTGAGCCATCAATGTATGAAGAGTTGGTTATAGATATCGACGAGTTGAAGCCGGCCAGGAATCCAGGTGGACCCATCATCATTGGGGGAGTGTTGTATACTTCTGTGTAGTCTAGGTAAGCCTCTGAGTTGTCCAGAATCCAGAATAGCCAATAGTATCCGGTCAGGCTGCCTATGGCCATATTCTCGAAGATTATCGTCCCACCATTGCGCGCAGTAACGTTACAAGCACCATCCCAATCTGGAACCATAGGAACCACTGCATTGCTTATGTTCAAGGTTCCACCGTCAACCACAATGCTTCCAAACTCAGGATACCAGTCGTCGTAAATCAGGTGGCTAACACCAGATCCAACATACACCACCGTATTCACGGCGGTGTAACCGACACCTGAGTCTAAAACACCGTCATACGCGGATACTGTAATGTTCCAGTGAAAAGGAAACTGGGCTGAAGGGTCGGTCACATTCACGATGTAGCTGTATTCCCATAGATTAGTAGAAGAGTTAAATGTCATGGCCGCGGGTGGCATGACAGTCCAGTAGTATGTGGTTGCGTCCCACACTGTTATGTCGACGTTCGCCCAACCAGGCGGTGTCATTATAGTGCCATTTTGGTGAGCTATTTTCGCAGCTATGGACATCGTCTCATCCGTATAGTAGAGCTCTTTGTCGGTCGTAACATCAACAACGAGCGGTGGATCTTCTGCTTGGAGGTAGGCATTATAGGGTGCTGGTTTGATTTCGTAGATCTCGGCGAAGCTGGGCTTATCATCCTCAATTGTCAGGCTTTCCATTGGATTTGGCCAAAAGTCCAACAAAGAATCTACAGTCGTATCTCCACGGTCAACATTGGTGTCCCGTGAAGAACTCGGCAGCAGTAGTCCATTTGTTGATATCCTAAGAGTATCTCGTGCGCGTCGTGAATTCGCCGATCCGTCGTAGATCAGCGATGGCGTTGCTGATTCTGAGAACGTGGAATCGGATGGCTCATCCTCGTGTCCGGATAGAGTTGGAGACACGGATGGATTTCCCGATAATGCATAAATTGCTGGATTAGACGCTAATAGCAACGCAAAGGCAATGACTGTTAGTGCTAAAAGTCTCTTCTTCATTAACATGTTTTCTACGTCCTGAACGTCTTAACGAAGTATGCACGTGTGAGATATGCATTAAGATTTACGACTTCCGAATCAGAACCAGAAATAAGAATTCAGCAACCGGCTTTCATAGAATCCCTTTTCGTTTCGATTATGCACCTGCGAGATTCCTGATACTAGTCATTTCATGTAGTTTGTATAGACACCAACAAGAAACAGTGTTCCGAAAGGATACGTATAACTACGAACAAGATTTTCGAACCCAGCCGTTGACACTTACAGCAAATCTTATTTCCAGCCCGAGAAACTACATCGAAAGAGAGTGAAGAGTCTTGAGAGGAGACCTTGACAACATCCTGTCTGAAAAGGGAGCAGAAGCTCTGTTCCTATATTCAGAAAGCTTCAAGAATGTCAATATGTACTACCTAACCAATTTTCTCGCCCCAGACCCATTCATCCTATTCAAAAAACTGGACACCGACCCTACAATAGTAATCAACACGATGGAATTTCCAAGAGCCCAAAAAGAATCCATCGTCAAAGATGTCAGATCATATGTGGACTACAACTTCGTAGAAGTAATAAAAGCGGCAGAGGAACCCAAAATCGGCGTAATGAAGTTCCTGGCATCCGTAGCAAAGAAGGAACTCGGAGAGAAAACCACCATTTGTGTGCCATACAACTTCCCTACTATGGCTACAGACGTACTCCGAAGGGAAGGCTTAACCATAAAGCCCATGTTCGACGTAATCGAAAAAGCAAGGGAGACTAAGGAGACAGACGAGATAAACGAGATCAAAGAAGTCCAAGCAATCGTGGAGAAAGCCACTACCAAAATAATTGATGTCATAGCCAACTGCGATGTTGGCTCTGGAGGCACTCTAATTTACAAGGAAGAAGGAAGAAGAGAGCCCTTGACTTCTAGCAAGGTGAAATCCATGATGGGCCATATTTTTATCGACCATGGAATCGCGATTGAAGAGGAGCTTATAGTTGCTTGTGGTCCACCCTCAGCGGACCCTCATTACCATGGTGAAGCAGACGACGAACTGAAGGCGAACCAACCCATAATCCTTGACATATACCCCCGCAGCATGAGAAAGCGCTATTGGACGGACATGACTCGAACCATTGTCAAGGGCAAAGCGTCAAAGGAAGTCAAGAATATGTTTGAGGTAGTCCTCGAAGCCAAGAACGCAAGCGCAGACGCCTTGCATGATGGAGTTCTCGGGAGCGATATGTTCAATTTATGCTGCAATATAATTGAGAAAGCTGGCTATGAGACTATCAGAGGAGGAAAAATGATAGAAAAGGGCTTTACGCATAGTCTTGGTCATGGAGTTGGCCTGGAGATTCACGAGGGTCCAGGCATGAGTGAGTTTTACAAGTTTCCTTTAAAAGAACATAACGTGGTAAGTGTGGAGCCTGGCCTTTACGATCCTAAGGTTGGTGGCGTCAGAATCGAGGACTTAGTCGAAGTAACGCAGACTGGTTGCAACAATCTGACGAAGATGAAGATTCAACTTGAGGTTTAGCATAGTTTCGTCAATTCTTTATGTGGCGAAGAAGTGATGCCTTAAGAAATAGAGTTGACGGAGAGTGTTGGAAGGAAGGGATGTCGCTAGAGAAATAATATAACACGCTTTCAGGAATATCTTTTCAGACAGTTGTCCAAGGGTCGAAGAAATGCAATATGAAGCAGTAGTTCTCTGCGGAGGAGAAGGTTGGAGACTGAAGCCAGCCACGTGGACTCCTAAGCCTATGTTAAAGATCACCACGAACGAAACTTTGGTAGATAGGCAGATCCGATGGCTGCTAGAACGCGGCTTCAGTAACATAGTTTTGGCCTCAAACAGAGCCTTCCCAGAGTCAGCCTTCTTTTCGAACAAGGCTGTCAGACTTTGTTTGGAAAAGGAGAAGCTTGGCACCGGAGGTGCCGTAAGGAAAGCAACGTCGCTAATCAAATCCAAGAAATTCTATGCCATGAACGTTGACGATATAGTCTTTTACGATCCTAGGAAACTCTTTGAACATGCTACAAACGGGGCTGCCGTGCTACTAGCCAAGCCACAACTTCGATTTGGAAGAGTAATCACTAAGGGAGATCTTGTCACAAAATTCGAGTCAAAACCAACCATGAAATTGTGGGTCAACGTGGGACACTACGTCTTCTCTAAAGAGTTGGTGAAGGAGTATTTTCCGGAAAGGGGAAACTTGGAACTGAAGACTATGCAAGAAATAGCTGACAAAGGATATCTACGAAGCTTCAAATACCGAGGGGACTGGTTGACGATAAACACGATGAAAGATTTGATGAGAATACGAGAGTATTTCGAGGATGAAGTCAGATAGTCTCAGTGCGGACCCTTGATTTTTGACTGCCCACTTCCAACATTGATTTGTCATTCATCGTTACGGCGGCAGTCGCGTTGGGGATGCCAATGGGGAAAACTAAATATCTACCTGTTCTTATTTCATATCTCTTCAAAGTTAGATAATGGTTGGAGGAATAGCTTTGTTCGGTTATGCTGGGCGAATACTTCACGTAGATCTTACGTCTGGAGCAGTAAAGACTGAAAAATTGGATAAGGAGACAGCTAAGAAATACATTGGAGGGATAGGCCTTGGAATGCGCCTATTTCTAGACAACTCCAAACCAGGTACTGATCCCTTTAACCCCAAGAACCCCCTAATATTTATAACAGGACCCCTCAGTGGCACCATGGCAGCCTCAGCAGGAAATAGCTACGCTGTAGTCTCGAAATCACCTCTAACCGATGGAATAGCTGAATCCAAGTCCCATGGCTTCTTCGGAGCTGAATTAAAACGTGCTGGATACGACGCAGTCATCTTCACAGGTAAATCTGACAAGCTCGTGTACGCATGGATTGACGACGACTCGGTTCAATTATTGGATGCGCAACACCTGAAGGGAAAGTCACCCCACGAAGCAGAGATAGCCATCAGAGAAGACTTAGGTGATTTCTACATCCGCGTGTCAGCGATCGGTGAAGCAGGAGAAAACCTCGTTCGAACCGCTTGCATCATAAACGACGAATTCAGAGCCATCGGAAGAACTGGCATGGGCGCAGTAATGGGCGCCAAAAACCTAAAGGCCGTCGCCGTTCGTGGAACAAACGACGTAAACGTAGCGGACCTCGAAGGGTTTACAGAATTCGTAAGGATGATACACGAACGCATGAAAGGCCCCGCTACCAGAAAATACAGAACTTTGGGGACACCGGAAAACGTCCTCGTACTAAACGCCATACAAGCTATGCCCACACGAAACTTCACTCAAGCCAGTTTCGAAGGCGCAGAAAAAGTCAGTGGAGAATACTTGAACGAACGCTACATCAAGAAAATAATTGGATGCGCAACGTGCGGCATGCGCTGTGACCACATCGGAGTGGTTCCCGAAGGACCATACAAGGGAACAACAGCGAGGGTTGAATTCGAATGTTTGTGGGCCCTTGGACCAAACTGCGGCGTTGATCGCTTGGACGCGATCATTGAAGCAATTTATCAATGCGATCATTATGGCATGGATGGGATATCTACAGGCGTTATTGTAAGCTTTGCCATGGATTGCTATGAGCACGGCATTCTGACAAAAAAGGATACAGATGGGTTGGATCTTCGCTTTGGTAACGCCGAAGCCTTGGTGGAGATGATAAAGAGAACTGGCTCTCGAAAAGGGTGGCTAGGCGACGTACTTGCAGAGGGAACTATGAGGGCTGCGGAGAAAATCGGTAGAGGCGCGGTCAAGTATGCCAATCACATTAAAGGATTGGAGCTGCCAGGTTATGACCTTAGGACATTGAAGACCGCGGCCTTAGGATTCGCGGTTTCTTACCGTGGAGCTTGCCACCTTCGGTCAGGAGCCTATTCACCTGATGTGAAGGGAAAGGTCGACCGCTTCAAGATCGAGAAGGGACGCGGAAAAATAGTCATGAAAGGCGAAGATGTATACAATGTTATCGACTCACTTATCTTGTGTAAGTTCTCGAGGGGTGTATACTACGAAGAACTTGAAGACATGGCGAAATACTACACCTTGGCTACGGGTATCAAGATGACGCCTGAGGAGCTTATGCAGGCAGGTGAGAGAATAAACAATCTCGCAAGGGTTCTGAACATCCGAGAGGGCAAGGGGACAAGAGAATACGACCAGCTGCCGCCAAAAATACTGACCGTGCCTGTACCAGAGGAAGGAGTTGCGAAAGGAGCCGTCGTCAATCAGAAAGAGTTTGACGTAGGCTTAGACGATTATTATGCCGTGCGCGGATGGACCAAAGAAGGTATTCCTACGATTGAGAAACTCAAAGAATTAGGCTTAGACGACCTAATTCCTATCGTAAAGAACAAACTCGCAAAACCGGAGCCCTCAAAAGGAAAGAAGAAAGGAGGGAAGTAGATGGCATCAAAATCTGAAAAGAGGAAGTTTGTCTCTGGCGACCCTGCTAAATGCGTTGGCTGCTGCGTCTGCGAATACATCTGTTCGATGGAGCATGAAAAGACTTACAATCCAACAAAGTCCAGGATACGCGCTGTGCGCCTCAATCCCCTCGTGAACCTTGCAATCGCGTGCAGACTCTGTGAAGACGCTCCCTGCGTCGCTGCGTGTCCACGAGACGCTCTTGAGCAATCTGAAGAGACGGGTATCATCATGGTTGATGAGGAGAAGTGCAATGGCTGTGGCTGGTGCATCGAAGCATGCGACTACGGCGCCATTCAGCTACACCCCGAAACAAAAGTAGTGTACGTTTGTGATCTCTGCGACGGTGAGCCCAAGTGTGTGGAATGGTGCCCAGAAGAGGCCTTAGACTTCACAACCAAAGATATCCTTTCACAGAAAGCGAGGGTCGCTGTCGTAAAGAAGCTATTCCAAGAAGCGCTGAAAGCTACGACGTAGAGCGAATCTAAAGACTAGCACGGCAGACCTTTTGGCATTAGCGATGCCGCTTTCATATCTCCCTTATTTTGGGCTCTTTAACTGCAAAAACTATGATCAGACTCACGACAATTCCCAAAATTATCGTGAAAGCGAATGGGTAGGCTGGATCGAGCCCATAAAGAAGACCTGCCAGAGCTGACGCTGGAATTGTTGCCATAACGTTCAAGGTTCCAATAGTTCCCATAATTCTACCTCTCTTCTCTCGTGGAATCATGTCCGCCAGCAAGGCATTGTATGCAGGCATGATTAGGCAGCCTCCTACAGCGAACATTATGAAAACTAAGACCAACTGAGCAAAGCTTCTGCTGAGTATAAAGAGAATGCTAGAAGGCATAAAGATGATGTATGACAAGATCACAGCCTTCTTCCTTGCAATCTTGTCTACAAGTTTCCCCATTGGGAACCCAAGAATGATCGTGACTGCAGTAGAAACCGTATTTACGAGGCCCCAATCGAAATTGCCTATCCTTATAACATTCTGCACGTAAAGCGCTGTGAACCAACGAAACATTGGCTCTTCGAAAGCACTAACCAGAAACGCCGCAGTCAGAAATTTGAGGCTCTTCGACATAGACCTCCAAGCTTCCGCAATGGCTCCCAAAGACTCCTTAAACGCTCCCTTCATCTCGCCAAGCCTGATCTTCCTAGGTACGTGAATCGTTTCCTTCAAGAAAAAGAGACGGACCAATGCGGCGGCTATAAAGCAGAAGAAGACTATTGCATAAACAACGCGCATACCTGAAACTAACCCCTGAGTTTCCACCAGCAGACCTGCAATGGCGGGAGCAAAGATGGTTGGTATATTGGGCAGAACATTCGACGCGGCAAACCCCATCCCACGCCTTTCTGGGGGAATGGAGTCGGCATGTATGGCTTGGAGAGCTGGCTGATAGATTAGACTTAGATTGGAGATTATCATCCCAACGAGGACAAACCTCCAATCGGGTGCAAAGATGTACAGAAGATATGAAAGTGCAATCGAAAATGTCATAGTTACGATTATTTGTTTTCTGCCGTACTTGTCTGCAATGTAAGCTCCAGGAATCCTGACCAAACTCAGCATGGCGGCTCCGATGGACCCCATCAAACCAATGACAACAGGGGGGGCTCCAAGCTCTTCAATAAAAGGGGACTCAAAGGGCGAGATCAATGCGAAGGTGAAATACATGAACACCCAACTAACGAGCAGAGTAAGCAGATTGCCCCGCATGAACGAGAATTCACTTCTTATCCGTGATAGAACGCTCTTTGACATTTTGGACTCCTACTCCAACTCCATTCCCATATTTAACTCTTAGCGCGTGAATCCAGATTCAGCAAGGACCTTTGGCAAGAGATTGGTCAGTATCGTTGCTGTTCTCTCTTTAAGATTTCGTTGTCTCAGGCCGTAATGATTCTAGGTACTAACGTGTCATAAATATTGAGAAATCATAAAGTCCAAATAGATTGTACCAACGAAATTTGCTTGAGCGTTGATAAAATGGAATCGAAGAGCCTTTACAGAATTCTAGTGGGACTTCTTTTTGTTATCTGTATACTTTCAGTCAGTTTTGACCCATGGGTTTTGGTGTCGGGGTCGGAACCACCATCGAAACTCAGGGTTTATGTCGGTCCGTCCAAAGTCCTTGCTGATATGGGGGTCTACGAGTCTATCTTGGTGCAATTACAGGATTCCAACAACAAGCCAGCGAGAGGCCTTGAAGACGTCGTTGTTAGTTTGTCATCTTCCAGAACAGATATTGGCTCAGTTGACCCTGCAATCACGATTCGTTCAGGAGAAACCTGCGCCTCAGCCAAGTTCTATTCAACGTATACGCCGGGTTCAACGAGTATAACCGCTGTTGCGTCTGGTTACGACTCTGGACAGGCGTCCATGACAACGGTTGGCCCAATACCCTCCAAACTAGCCGTCTACTGTTTCCCGCCCACACTTCCAGCTGATAGTGTAGTATACAAATCCATTACAGTGCAGTTACAGGACTCTTATGGAAGCCCGGCCCGCGCTCCAATCGGCGATGTAAATGTGACCCTGTCGTCTTCCAACACTAATGTAGGAACGGTTGACAACTGGGCGATCATAAAATCCGGTAGCACATATGCGACAGCCAATTTGTTCACAACGAACATGACCGGTTCGACAATAATAACGGCCATGGCATCTGGTTATACCTCTGGAGATGCAGTAATGCGAACCTCCAGCCTCGGACCGGCATTAAAGTTGAAGGTTTACATTGGTCCTCCAAAAATTGCGGCTGCAGGTTTCGCTCACGAATCAATTTGCGTTGAGTTGCAAGATTCCTATGGCAGTGTGGCAAGGGCACCAAGCAACATAACAGTGGCTCTGTCATCCTCTGATATCTCTGTTGGTACTGTTGATCCCACAGTCACAATTGAGTATAACAAGACTCATGGAATAGCGAAGTTTTATTCAACCTACAAATCCGGTTCAACTATGATCACCGCCGCGTCGTCTGGTTACGAATCTGGAGAGGCATCCATGACAACGGTTGGCCCAATACCCTCCAAACTAGCCGTCTATCCCCTACCTCCAGTAGCCCCAGCAGACAAAGGGGAATATTCCCTTGCAGTCCAACTGCAAGACTCTAGTGGAGTCCCGGCGCGAGATCCCATTGGACCAGTAATCGTAACGTTGTCATCTTCGAATACTGCGATAGGAAACGTGGATTCAACTACGACGATTGATTTCGGCCTCACACATTCTAAGACAGCACTCTATTCCACCTACACGGCTGGTTCAGTGACAATAACTGCCATGACGGCTGGCTACGCCTCTGGGCAGGCATCTATAAACACCTATCTGATAGACCCGCCCTTGACTGTTTCAGTGACGGCACATCCAAATTACACTACTTCTGGTGAACAGACAACCATCAGAGTCTACGTTACTGACGAAAGTCTCACTCCCCCTGGTGCTGTCCCTGGCGCAACCGTAAAATTCGCATCCAACAAAGGTGGAAATTTCTCGCACATTACAGATGACAGAAACGGATACTATACAGCTGCTTTTGCGGCCCCAACTGTGGAGACGCAGACGCTCCTCATAATCACGGCAACTGCTTCAAAGGCAGGATATGCGGGTGGAGAAGGCTCGGTAGAAGTGACGGTTAATCCTAGCGGTGTCGGCGGAGACCTTCTTATCATTGTCCAAGATCTGGAGGAAAACCCGGTTAGCGAGGCAATAGTCACTTCGGTTTCTCAGCCCACAGGGCAGCCGCCATTAAGCGGTACCACCGACGTTACGGGCCATGTGGCATTCTACAATGTTAAAGCTGGTTCTTACCTAATTCAAGTGAATAAGACTGGCTACGATATAAGGAGCCTCCCGATCAACGTTGTCGATGGCGAAGCGACCACAAGTGTTGTCAGTGTTTCCTCTTCCGCGCCAGGCTTCCTTGATTCAGTACTCATATGGATCTTGCTGGCCGTGGTCCTAGCGATAATAGTCATCATCACTGTCTTGAAACTGAAGAGACGCTCAGGTGGGGGCGCCGATTTCATTACGAAGAAGGAATATGAAGAATACTACCGCACACAAGCCGAGCAACGCTTCTAAGCCTTAATCCCGAGACTTTGGCCGAATGAATACCGTTTTTGAACTAGTAGACGCAATGCGTGAACTTAGGGTGTGTCGATGCGGGATATTCCTGACAGATTCCGCGAATCGTGGCTTACGGAGAGTATGCTTTCGTAAGACGCAAGATTTAATACCTACCAGCGTCCACTTTATTGCATAGGAGAACTACAATGCTACGGATCAAGAATTTCAACGAGAAAGTGCGCGGGCTCTTCAGCAAAGACTCCTCAAAATCTAGCCAGAAGAGTAAGTCAAAGGCTCTTCCACCGCCACCTCCTCCGCCGCCTGTGCCAAGAGGTTTCAAGAGAATTGAGACGTATTCCCTGTACGAGCCATTTGTGCATGTGGCAATAGTACAGAATCCCTCTACAGGTCAGTTTAAATATATTCTTGACGAGCTCCAACTGGATACGCTTGAAAGAGGCATCTACAATCGAATCTTAGACATTCTCATCGCAGAAATTGGAGCACCAAAGGAGAAGATTGAGAACCCGCGGGAATTCTTCGCCAATGAAGCGGAGAAGATCGTCAACAAGTACCGTATAAGCTTAGGCTGGCTGCCCGACGTTTCCTGGTCCAAGGTTCTTTACTATGCAGAACGAGACTTGATCGGCTTTGCACGAATTGACCCTCTAATGCGGGATCCAAATATTGAAGACATCTCTTGTGACGGAGTCGAAAAACCAGTCTATGTTTGGCACAGAAAGTACGAGAACCTAGAATCAAACCTTGTATTCCAGAGCGACGAGGAAGTCGACAACTCCGTCGTGAAGCTTGTTCACATGGCGGGAAAACACGTCAGCTCTGCCTTTCCGATAGTGGACGCCTCATTACCCGGAAAACACAGGCTAGCAGTCTGTTACCGACGCGAGGTAACCCCCTTCGGAACAGCTTTCACCATCAGAAAGTTTCGAGAAGATCCCTACTCAATTATAGATCTGATTAACCTGGGAACCTTTTCTGAAGAGATGGCCGCATATTTCTGGTTGTGTCTGGAAAACAGAGCCTCAGTCATGGTTCTCGGTGGAACCGCCGCTGGAAAGACCACAGCACTCAACGCGCTCGCCTGCCTGATCAAACCCGGCAGCAAAATAATCACGATTGAGGAGACAGCAGAGCTCAATCTACCCCTCGAAAACTGGGTGTCACTCATTGCTAGGAGAAGTTATGGTTTAGGGGAGAGTTTAGCCGGTGAAGTAACGCTTTTCGACCTTGTTAAGAGCTCAATGAGGCATCGTCCGGATATGTTAATCGTTGGAGAGATTCGAGGCGCTGAAGCATATGTCTTGTTCCAAGCACTAGCAACGGGTCACGGTGGCATGGCTACAATGCACGCGGACAGCGTTGATTCTGCCGTCAAGCGTCTAACTCAAAAGCCCATGGATATTGCACCAGCATACATGGCCTTAATGAATATCGTGGCGTCAATCAAAAGGGTACATCTTCCTGAAGAAGGAGAAATGAAAGCGTATAGACGAGTGGTTTCTATAGATGAGGTCGCTGATTACGAGAAATATAGTAATACGTTCAAGTGGAGACCAGTCACTGATGATTTCAGCAATTCGGTATTCAGCGGGGTTATGCTTCCGAAGATATGTGAAATTCAAGGTAGCACTGAGGACGAAATGACTGAAGAGTTGGAACGTCGCAAGAACGTATTGCACTGGATGCGAGAACGCAACATTCGGAGCTACAAGGATGTAGCAGATATCCTAACCGAATATTATTCCAGACCAAAAGAATTCTACGAGAGGGAAGTAGAAACTTATGCCTCTACTCGACACTCTTGAAGGCCTGTCCTTCCGCCTATTCGGACACATCGCACCTAGATTCCTCAAACAAGTCTTCAACTTTAAGGACTCTCTAGAAAAAGCGAGGATCACGATATACCCCGAAACCTATGTTTCCCTAATGTTTCTCATAGCTCTACTAACTCTGCCAGTAACGATTGTAGCAATTGTGCTTATGTTGCTCTTTCAATTCTGGCCTTTGATTTTATTGGTACCAATTCCTGCATACGTCATGATAGGGTTCATTGTTGTACCCATGTCCATGGCTAGCGAGAGAGCTAGCGCGCTAGAGAGAGAGATGCCTTTTGCAGCAACTTACATTACTGTAATGGCATCAGGCGGCATACCACCCTTCCTGAGTTTTAAACGACTCTCGGAGGCCGAGCTGATGCCGGCCATGCGCAAGGAATCCAAAGAACTAACTAAAGATGTTGAGATCTTTGGAGTAGACCCATTGAGTGCTTTGGAGACATCTGCAAAAAAGAATCCCTTAGATATATTCAGAGAGTTTGTCTCAGGATACGCTTCCACGGTAATCATCGGTGGCGACGTTTTACATTTCTTGGAAACGAAAGCGCAAGACATCTTTAAAGAAAGATCTTCAAGGGTAAAGGCTGCTGCTGAGCGTCTAGGAACACTTCTGGAATCCTTCATAATTATCATGGTTCTTATGTCTCTCTGCTTTTACATTCTGTTCAGCGTTGAGTCAATTTACAGTACTGGAATGGGTAGTTTGTCTACCATGTTAATGTACACGTATGTTCTCACTCCAATGCTTTCGTTCGTCTTCATATACCTCGCCCATAACATGCAGCCCAAGACTCCCATCACTGAAATGCGACCGTATAAGATCTGGGCTCTTAGTTCTGCGGTAGCCGTTTTGATTGTTCTCTTAGTCACAGACTTCTTCGGATTAATTCAAACGCCTCTCAGCTTCCTCCAAGGCGTCATTGACCTTCCCACGGCGGTAGCTATTGCACTAGTCATTTCTGCTGCACCCGCGGCCATAGTTCATCGTAAGATCTATTCGAAAAGATCCAGCCTCGAAAGGGGGGTAGCTATTTTTCTCCGAGACCTGACGGAAGTTAGAAAAAGCGGTCTAGCTCCTGAAAAATGCATCGAGAACCTTTCAAATCGTGATTATGGTGCATTCAGCAACGAGTTGAAACACATATCTGCGGAGATTTCATGGGGTATCCCTCTAAGAAAGGTCTTCATGGAGTTCGTTAGACGGACCAAGAGCTGGTTGACTCAAATCGTCATGTTCCTCCTAGTGGAAGCGATTGATGTAGGCGGTGGAACCATAGCAATGATTGAATCACTCACGAGATTCAACACCATGACCCAACAAGTGGAAAAAGAGAAGAAAATGGCCGTCAGACCTTACATTATGGTGCCTTACTTCGCCGCAGTTCTGTTAGTGGCGACAACACTCATGACCCTCATCTTCACCTCGCAAACGCTCGGCGTAGCTGAAACTGGAGGCCCCAGTATGGATATAGAGTTTATGACGATGATCTTCTCTGTCTCAGTGATAATCCACTGCTACTTAATTGGATTAGTGGCGGGCAAAATCAGCGAAGAAGCTTTGTCCGCAGGTTTCAAGCACGCCGCATTACTTGTCATCATCGCCATCGTAGCATCAAAGGTCGTTCCAACATTCTTTGGCGCACAGGGTCAACCATCATAAAACCGGTGGCGAGCACATGAAAAAGGCACAATCCCCTTTTCTGTCAAATAAACTGGGCGTTTCATACGCGATTTCAACCGTTATCATATCCGCTGTTACTATTCTGCTGGTCATTGTGGCCTCCAGTTATGCTTACCAACTATTAGAGCAACAGAGAGGAGCAGCTGAGTTTGAAGTGGCAAAAGAATCAATACTGGCCTTTGATGATGCACTAGAAAACATAGCTTGGAAGCCCGGCGCTGCCCAATCAGCTAGGTTTACAATAAGCTACGGGCAATTGGAGTTGATACCTGCAAGCCAGTCTCAGGCATCGCATCTAGTTATAGACGTAGAAAGAAATAACGTAAGTCTTATACCACAACCGTATTCCGTCTCAACTGGCTTCTTCAGATATAGTATAAGCAACAGGTACGCTAACCTCTGGGAAGGATACAGTTCATACATCTTAGGAGATGAAAACCTCATAGTTACAAATGGCACAGAAAGGTTCGGCAGAGCGCTTGTCGAAAAAGCATCGGGCTTTGTTAACATTACTCTTGACTACAGGGTACGGGCTATGAAAACCTCCACGATTACAGTTAATGACGTTAGGGTGAATTATGTGGACATCTGGGTAATCAAACTCGACATATCAGATTGGTCAACGTATATATACGATTTCAATCTGAAAGCAAGATGCCTTAATGTGTCAACGACCACTTATGGTCCTTATTCTATGGATGCGACCGATGATGTCGGAATTCAAGTCCAATATGGAAGCGATTCAAGTAGGATAGAAATTCAAGGTCTGGAAACTGGAGATGTTGTCTTAAATTTCATACTTTCAGAGGTGAAGGTCACCTTCTAGGAGAGCTGCTAAATTGCCGTCGCAGACGATGAGCCATGTTATATGCAGTGTAGCCTTAGTGACGCTCATTTTCGTGGCCCAATTCTTCTATGTGCAAGTCGTCAACAACCTGCAAGCAGAGATGACTAAGAGAGAACTAAAGGAGATCGCTGATTATGTGTCAGACACTTTGGCAAACTTGTATTTTCTAGCTAACTCCACAAGGAGTGATTCCGAGCTAGAAAAGCGGCTTAGCCTGCCCTCAGAGATTAGAGCCTCAAGCTACATTGTAGAAATAGTATCTAACGCGAGTGGGTCCGCCCAAAACGTACACACCTACCTTAGAGACGAGCCATCAACCGATGCGACATCGTGGCTCCTCTCAGGCCTAACAGTCCATCCAAACAAAACCTGTCAAATAGAAAGTGGACCCAAAAACGTGCTTGCCGGTTGTCGCCGCGCAAGCCCTGATGTTTATGTGTGGATCGAATAGCAACAATAGAAATGCTGAGACATTTTTGTAACAGAACCCCAGAAATAGATCGGACGTTGAAAAGCGATCGCCTATTTGAAATATGATTTCAGGATTCGTCTAGTAAATAGTAAGATTTAATACATACTACACTTCTATATATAGAGGGATAGAAGATGATCGGCACCGTTTACGATTATCTGATGGCTACAGTTATTGTTGGTGTAATTTTCGTCGCAGCTGTCGTTGTCGTTCCAAATGCGAGTCAGATGAACTTGCTTTATGTTGATCAACAACAACTCAGAAACACAGCTTTAGAAGCATTGAAAGCAATGCTTTTAGACACAGGTTACCCTTTGAATTGGGGGTCTCAGAATCCGTTCGATCAGAATAGTGTTCAAAGATTTGGCCTCGCTTATTCGGGCACCTCCTCGTTCTACGTGTTAGATCCAGAAAAGGTTCAACGGTTAGCCATTGATAGTCCGGCAGGTAACGTAGACTATGAGGTAATCCGCGAAAAACTGAGACTGCAAGGTTACGGGTTCCGCATCAGGGTCATGCCCTTGTTCAATGTTACAGTGGACGATGTGAGTCAAGGTGACGACCTACTTTTCGATATCAGTGTCAGACTTGATGATGGAAGGCCAATTCCAAATGCAATGGTAACGGCCACACTACTCTACGTAGAAACAATTGGCAATAAGGAGAAGTTCAGCTTCAGTACACTGCTTGGAAAAAGAACTGACGAGCTCGGAAAATGCACAATAGGCCATCACCTTCCAGATCTTACGGGATACATCCTCGTCTTAAAAGTGACTGTTGCGGACATGGCAACAATAACTGTACCCTATCTAGAGGGCTTTGCCCAAAACGTTGCGGAGGCCAGTATAATCGGCGACACTGTCACCCTAAATATACCGGAAGGAACGCATCCATCAGAAAGGACCATTCTGAATATGACATGTGTCAGTGAGGACGAGGTTTGGAATTACCCTGGTGTAGGCGGAAGAAACCCCGAAGACAAGATGAATAGCGGTGAAGGATACCAATATTGGATCCAGCACCTTCCGGGCCTTAGTCACGATAGTCCGCTTTTCCTAATCTTCAATATTCACACACAGGAAGAGGACGTCGGAAAGAAGCACATGGTTCTTTTCGCTGCCTCGCCACTGATAAACATTCAATCCGGACTCTTGCAGTTAGGTAGCCTTTCCGGGCAATCTAGTGGAGGAGCGGTAAAGCTTACTAGATCTGTGGATATTTGGGGTATGACGTACATTTTTGAGCTGCTGCTTTGGAAGGAGCTTTAACTGACGTACGTATCGTAAGACAACAGACTTAATA
>Ga0209636_10000938_pt1 | contig 28928 bp, 28 predicted proteins | sample DeeMarSWOR152_54_FD_187464 | JGI IMG/M metagenome (GOLD analysis project Ga0209636, IMG submission 187464) | Marine sediment microbial communities from White Oak River estuary, North Carolina - WOR-1-52-54 (SPAdes) (version 2) | ecosystem: Environmental > Aquatic > Marine > Intertidal zone >...
ACATTCAATAAGTGTCTTTTTTTCTCTTTTAGATTTGGTAAATCTTATTGAAAGATAAGAAAACACCTATTTTTCATGGAAATTTGAATTATGGGACAACCTCCTTGGTTAAGAATTTTTTCCTTCGTCAGGGGTCACATCTTTGGATATCAATGTTACATGTGTAACATTTCAGGTAAATTATCATTTCATTCAAAATTCAAATATAAAGAAATAACTTAAATCCAGGGGGTTATCTTGTGAAAATGTGACAATCCTCTTTGTTAAAGGCATTGAGCCCTTGTGAGCAGTTCTCACTCTTCAGCCATTTCGGTCAACCGTTACGGGACTGTTAGGATTCGTTCTGATAACTGTAGGCATGGTAAAACTTAAATGGAAATGGAACATTTATCACTTGTGCATACGATCTGCAGCTTCACCCACATGGTTCGCAGTCTGAACCTGTTCCAAGACATGATACTGATTGAGGTGATAAAATGGAAGAATTGAAAGAAGAACACTTGGAATGCATCAAGGGAGAATATATGGATACAGATGAAGATGAGGATGAGAAACAATGGGAAAGATCAAAAATAGTGTTTGACCATTTCCATGAATACTTGAGAAACAAAGGATTAAAAGAGAAAACTGCGGATGAGCGAACTGACCTGGCAGCTTTCTTTGTGATGAACTACGTGTTCGCCTATGAAGATCGTATAGAAAGCATTTCAGAGGTTTCTGGGGACATTATCAGAAAATTCTTGGGAAACTGGTACATCAGAAAGTTTCTGACTCCCAACATGGCTGAGATCAAGTCTTTTCTCAGGGCTATTCTCGATTTTTTCATCTTCCTTGAAAAGAAGGATTTTGTTACCGAAGCAGATGTAGAAGAAATAACAGAAGTATGTAAAGATATTCCGTGGTTTGAGATGCGCCTGAGAACCTACTTTGAAGTTGATGATGTGGAGGAGTTTCGTGCATGGAGAGAAGAATACGACTACATTTGGTGAGCACTGTTGGACTTGACAGAATTAGACTCTTACATTGAGAAATGGGTTACCGCATCAGAGATTCCGGGAGCTTCACTTGCACTGGTGGAAAATGATGGCGTGATATTTGCCAAAGGATATGGTGTGAGAAATTTGGAAAAGAAGAACCAGTAGATGAGCATACCCTGTTTCAAACAGGATCATTAACCAAACCAATGACTGCTGCTTTAGTGGGTATTCTAGTTGATGAAAAGAAAATAAACTGGGATGACCCCGTTGTGAACTACCTCCCTGAATTTGAAATTGACGATCCGTACATTACTGAGAATTTGACTATCCGAGATGTTTTAACTGTAAGAAGTGGCTTAATTGGTGGAGATACCCTTGAGGGGGCTGACCGTGACGAGATTATTAGTAAAATGAAACATTTGAAACCTTCAGGTCAGTTCAGACTTACCCAGGATTCAGTTAACCTTCACTATTTGCTTGCTGGCCAAATTGTAGCAGCTGTTGAAGGTAAATCATGGGATGAAGTTGTCAAAGAAAGAATATTAGTACCGCTTGGCATGAAGGAAACCTATACGAGTATTTCATCAGCATTACCCTTTGGAAATGTTGCTGTTCCTCACAAAGAAATAACCGAGGAGATCAACCCAATTCCCTGGGTGAACTACGAGAATTATGGGCCAGCAGAAGGCATTGTTTCCAACGTTTGTGATATGGCAAAATGGGTCAGACTCCACCTCAATGAGGGAGTCTTCAACGGGAAATTACTGTTCAGTAAGGAAGTCTGCAAAGAACTGCACAAACCACACATGGTCCTCAAAGATCGGTGGAGAAATTTTTTCAATCCACATGCAGTCATGATGGGGGCAGGACTCAGTTGGATCATAAGTGATTACAGGGGGCTCAAAGTCTTGGATCATTTTGGTATTGTTGAAGGGATGGTCTCTTTTGTTGGTATGATACCTGAAAAACGATTTGGCATTGTTATTATGACTAACAGGCACAGATGTGATAAACCAATTACATCACTTAAATTCACAATATATGACGAGTTCTTCGAAGTGTTACTAGCGTATAACAGATGAGGAGATACACCAATCTATCACCTACACTCTCCAATTGCGTAAGAATGTTACAGAAGACACCTGGAGTCTGAACCACATGAGAAAAAGGTATATAAGTGAGAGGTTCCGCAACGATATGTCGCCATGAACTATATGAATGTTCCATGGAAATGAGGTGATCACGTGAAGCACATCTCCCTAGATCAGTCGAAATGTTTTGGCTGCAAAATATGTGAAATCGTTTGTTCATTTACCAAAGAGAAAGAAATAAATCCGAAATTAGCACGGATCAGAATTGAACCAAAGATTGATGGTAAAGTGATAATCCATGTTTGCCACAAATGTGATACTCCCGTATGTGTGCAAACCTGTCCAATACATGCTATTAAAATAGAAAATGGGCAGTTCACCCTCACAAAACAGTGCATTGAGAATTGCTCTCTTTGCGTAGAAGCATGCCCACACAGAGCAATAGTTTACATTCCAGAGAGGAACTCCATAGATGTCTGCGATCTGTGTGGTGAGTGTATCAGATTTTGTCCTGTAAGTGCAATTCATATTGTGGAGAGAGGTGGTACCCATGCCTGAGTTTTATGGATATTGCGGCAAAATTGTGAGGATTGATCTGGAAACCAGAAAAATAAAAGAAATTCAATTATCTAAGTCATTAATCAAAAAATACATTGGCGGGTCTGGATTCTGTTCAGTAACCCTTTACAATGAACTGAAGCCAGGGATAGACCCACTGGGAAAAGAGAATAAACTGTTTTTTTCAACAGGACCATTTACTGGAACGTTGTGGCCCCAATCATCTCGATACTCTGTTGCTGCGAAATCACCTTTGACTGATGGCTGGGGGGAAGCGCATTCGGGAGGATTCTGGGGGCCTGAACTCAAATTTGCAGGGTATGATGGCATTATTATTGAAGGTGTATCGAGTAATCCAGTATATGTATTCATTGAGGATAACAAAATTAATGTTCATGATGCAGGTGACATATGGGGTCAAACTACCCACGAAACTGAAGATAGGCTAAAAAAAGAATGGGGTCAACACATAAAAGTAGCTTCAATCGGTCCTGCAGGAGAGAACAAAGTTTTGGTCTCGTGTATCATCAATGATAAACATCGAGCAGCAGCACGAAGCGGGTTAGGAGCTGTCATGGGTTCAAAAAACTTGAAAGCTGTAGCTGTTCGTGGAACCCAGGGAATCAACATTTTCAACAAAGATGAGTATTTAGATGTAATGAGCAAAATGCATGAAAAAATTGGCAACGATCCATTCACAGAAACTAAAAGGAAATATGGGACCACTTACCTCGTTGAATTCATGAATGAGATCGGGCGGTTCCCTTCTTATAACTTTCAAACAAGTATATTCGAATATGCAGACATGATAGGAGGAGAAAAAATCTGTAAGAACTACTTGATTAAACCTTCAGCATGTTTTGGCTGTACTCAAAGTTGCGGAAGGCTGACCACAGTAAAGGAGGGGCCCTACAGATACATTGGAGTTTCCCCCGAGTATGAATCACTTTCTGCTTTAGGCTCAAGATGTGGTAATACAGATGTGGAAGCGCTCTTATATGCTCATTACCTGTGCAACCTCTATGGACTAGACACAATAGGTACAGGAGGAGTCATTTCCTGGGCTATGGAATGCTATGAAAAGAAATTACTTGATAAGAAGTTTATCGGCGATCTAAATTTAGAGTGGGGAGATGCAGACACAACCATCAGCCTTATTCGCATGATAGCTTTAAGGGAGGGATTTGGTGACATTCTCGCCAACGGGAGCTATAAAGCAGCAGAAATTGTTGGGAACGATACGATGAAGTATGTGATGCATGCCAAGAAGCAGGAAATTGCAGCACAGGACGGGAGAGCTCACAAGTCCATGGGGTTAGCTACAGCTGTTTCACCGAGGGGCGCAGATCATTTATACGCTTTCCCCGTTTTAGATGAAGGAGGATTTGACAAAGAAATTAGAAAAATCTATGGGGAAGAATATTGGCCAGAAATGGGAGAAAGACGTAATCCAAAGTACAAAGGTTATTTAGTGTATTCTAATGAAAACTTTGCTGTACTCGTAGATTCTCTAGGAACGTGCAAGTACGGAACAGTGATACCGCCCACGTTGTATTATAAGGAAATACAACAAGGATTAGAAGTGACAACAGGCATGAAGTTCACTATTGAAGAACTGAAACAGATTGGAGAAAGAATAGTCAACTTAAACAGAATGTTCAACGTAAGAGAGGGATTCTCTCGTGCTGATGACATTCTACCGAGCAGGTTCTTGACAGAGCCATCTCCTGAAGGTCCTTCAAAAGGAGAAATTGTTGAACTAGACTACATGTTGGAGGAATACTACCAACATCGAGGGTGGGATGCTGATGGTATTCCCCGGAAGGAGAAGCTTATCCAATTAGATCTTGAATTTGTCTTAGATGATTTGCCTCTTCCAAAAGACAGTGGAAGACGTCGTGACAAAGCGTAAAATGCATGAACAAACGACGTGACAAGGTTCTACTTCTCGCATCCTTAGGTAAAGGTCTTTACATAAACCCATTCTTCAAACAAAGCGGTCAAATCACACTGACAGTAGTGTTCAGCAAGGCGTCTGAATGCATCATTTGTACCAATCTCCCATTTGTGAGATTCATAGTAATTACGCAGAAATTCGTCAAAGGATTTTTGCCCCATTACCTTTGTTAAGGCTGTAAGGAATAAAGGCCCACGGCCATAAATGATCGATGTATATTGACCATCTGTGTATGCTTCTGAGGGTAACCCAATAGGGATATCTGCCCTGTCAATGGAGTCCCAGAGATAATCCCACGAACCACAGTACTCTTCAGCAGCAGCTTCGCCGTAAACATCCACATAGTAAAGCCGTGTCATGAACTGGACAACTGCCTCATCAAGCCAGGGCTCGTCTATCTGGTCGTTCCCCACAACATTGTAGAACCATTGGTGAGCAACCTCGTGCGCTAAAACGCTTTCCAGCATGACACGGGATGGTAACCCTGAAACTACTGCATCCGGGTCGTAAAGTTTCTGGGAGATTGCCACGATACCAGGGTATTCCATACCTCTTGCCAGCATGGGCGTGCTTACAATATCAAATTCACTATACGGATAGACACCGACTCGTCTATTGAAACTCTTTAGTGCATTTGCAGCCACCTGCAAAGCTAATTCTGCCCTCTCCTTTCGCTCTGGAAAGGCGTAACTGTTAATTGTGGTTTCCCCTACTGTTTTTGTGACCACAACGAAGTTCTCACTGGCAGCAAGGTAAAAATCCCGTGCAGGACCAGCTGCAAAGACCACCACCTGGTTACCACCTTCGGACGTGCGGCTGATTTCTATTCCTGAAGTGACAACCTTCAAGTTGCTTGGTGCTGTCACGCGCACCACATAGAAGCTGGCATCAAAATACGTTACATCTCCATGGGGAGGTGGTACCTCCACATTCCACTTCTCGTCGTCATACACCGGAATAACAGGATAAAACTCATCTAAGACCAGCACGTGGTCAAAGTAACCAAATAAGCCGTAGTTACCTCCCATTTCCTGTGCCACCTCTACTGTAAAATCCATTTGAATGACAACCTGTTCACCCGGCTGCAAGGGTACTTCCAACAGTATACGGAGAGCACTCTTCACAAATTCATACACAGGTTCAACATCCTGACCATCTACTTTGACATCAGAAACAGTGGCTGCACCACCAGCTATATTGGGAAATAACCGGAAATAGATCTCATTCAGTGGTTCACTCTCCCGGTTAGTATAGCAGACCTCTTCGCGGCCCTGCAAGAGAAGACAATCAACAATAAGCAGATCAATGTGATACACTGTTGCACCTGGTAACAAATCAGTTACTGCTCGTTCTGAACTGATTAACCCTTCCTGAAAAATTGTATAATCATCCCAATCTGTATCAAAAAAGTGGGATAAAATGTGTTCAACACCAATCCTCTCTTCAGGCGCCTCCGAAAATGGTGAAGTAATGCACCCTGAAAAAGTTAATACTAATACAAGTACAGTAGCCAATTTTCTCATTCATACACCTCTCTTTGTGGTTCTTCCCGTGAATAGGAATGAATAACTGCCAGGATGTATCCTGTATGCAATCTCAACCTGTGTGACTGCAGACGCACCCTATCAGGTAGGACGCTTATCCTTTCTCCAACAGTACATTCCATGTTCATGCGATCCTCTTTTTTTCAAAAGTTAGCTGCATCACAGCATATCAGCTACTATTGTTAATAGTACCTTAAATAGGTTTTGGTTCCGTGGGTGTCAACGGTTGCATCCTCTCTTCTGTTACACGTGTAACAATTCATTGGTTTATTTAGGGGTTAACCTTGATGGCCAAAGATTCAGAATTTTCATCAATTTTTTGTATTTTGTACTCTATTGCAACAACGTTTAGATTATGGAGCTAAGTGCAGTAGCTCCGCATGTAGTTATTTTCTGAATACTTTTTGCGGATTTCGCAATTTGGAGAGGTAGGTTCAACCTGCATAAAACATCAAAAATTGCAGAAATCGCAATCATATCTTGGAGATGGTGGGTAAAATGATGGGCTAACTTCTCCAAAAGCTTGTTCTAAAAAAGTCTTTCCGAATATATTCCTAAACCATGGGCATCTTTGAAATTTCGATTTTTTGAAAGCTAAATATATTACAATGTACTAGATGTCAATTTATTATACATACAAATTTGCACTTTTCATTATAATCCATGTAACCATATTTGCACCTAAACCTTTTTAACTTCCTTTTATCATTACCAGTGAGGTGAAGATGTATGAATTATTTAAAAGGCTGGCCTTTTGAACCGTTAGATTTTCCCGAAAGCACCCTTTGTGGAGATGGAGACAGCGGAGGAGGAAGCCCAGGATAATCGGTTAAATGTCAGGAGTCCAGTGATGAATTGGAATAGTTGTCCAGAATCGTTCGGCCAACCCTAATTCGAGTATCTGGTAACAAAGGTTGAAGAATCGTACTTTGAATCTACCCCCTTCTTTAATACTTGCATAGATGAGCAATGCATCATTAACTTTCGTAATAGATACATGACACGGCAGTAAACTGAAGAATTTACGCACCATATCCTCATACCGTGTCCAGACTACAAAGAAATGATGTGCATACTGTTGAAATCCAAAAGGGTAATACGGTAGTAACACAGTAGATATTGAAAGTAAGTAATTGAATCCTTTATGAAAAGATGGATAAGATATACCCAATTCTTTTATGATTGACGTATATGTAACTCTCAGATTGTACTTAACGTAAGGAAAAATTCTCCATCCATAGTATGAGCCTTCTATTTCAGGTTCTTCAGGGAACGTTACTATTGATTTGGATGGGTTGTGTGGACAGTTTAGAAGAGCTTCCATTTTGTCCAAAGCAGTTTCAAAACTGTAAAAAGGTGTCTCTGGATAAAAATAGTTACTCCTGCACCCATGCAAAAGAGCAGTATCAAGGACACCCTCTAACGGTTTGGTCGTCTGAATCAATAAATCAAATTTTCCTGAAGTAAAAACCAAATAGACCACATTTTGACGTTCCCTGTAGTATTGATACAATTCATGTGCTGAATCGTTCTGTATCAGATAGATATACTCTTTTCTATTCTCATACATTTTCAAACGAATCTGTGGAGGAAAAAAGACTTCATTTTCCAGCCCTTCTTCCCAATATTGTGTAAATGTATTCCGAACCACATGACAGCGTTTAGCTCCTTCATGGTAGTAGAGGCGAGGTTCCCTAAGAAATGTCCTATAAATACAATACTGTAATCGGCGTATATCCTCTCGTTTAAATATGCTCATTTCTTTCACCAAAACATTTTTCATTAACACATTTATAAATCTATCGTAGTGGTTTCAAAGGCTACCCCTGAGAGAAACCACTGCAACAGAAAAAAAGGAAGTGATGCCATGGGAGACGACATAAAAACAGGAGAAGAACAAGAAAAACCTGAGAAAGAGAAAAAAGAAGAAAAAGACTTACCTGTAGCACCAGGGTAATTATTTTCGCAGTGATAAGTTTTAGTCACTTTTTGACATCTTTCAACTGTGGAAGATAAACACGGCAGAGGGTTAAAAGGTAGTCAAAGACTCATCTTTTTAGGAATTTCACCTCCGAAAACCCTCTGCACTCATCAAACAAGCCACGAAATCAAAAAAACGACAGAATCAGAACTTTCGCCTCGTTTTCCAATGGATACGAGACCGGAATCCCTTTGCAGAGGGTCAAAAAAGGAATCCATCTCCTCAAAGACCCTCTGTTTTTCCACTCATAAGGACACTCACTCCCTTTGAGACCAATTGTCTTTGAGGGTTAGAGGATTCTCCTCTTTCCCTCTTTTTTTAAAAGAGGTGATAAGATAGGTAAATGGACAGATAAATCTATTTATGAAGTACTCGGCTCGACCGGAGCAATTCAGATATTAGAAATGATCAATAGAACTGGAAAGACCAAATATAAAGATTTAAGTTCAATAAAAATCAGTGTATCAACTTTGAATGCACGTTTACTCGAACTTATGAACTTCGGACTTGTTAAACATTTTGCAATAAGAAATGCCAAACAGAGAAAGGAATGGTACGAGATCACAGAAAAAGGAAAGATCGTATTAAAGATTTTAGAGCAGTTAACTCAATTAATCGAAAAATAGACCTGAATCCTACTTTTTCACGATTTTTAGCCAAAAATATTGATGTTGTCATAAAGATTAATGACAACAATCTATCAACTCAATGGAGGTGATAACTATGAAATCAAAAGAAATTCGTTCTTTCGAAGAACTTCAAAAATTCCGGTGGTTTGAACGTATCTTTATTGCTATGCTGGCATTTTCTTCGTTTACAGTGTATGCAGCGGTAAAATTCTATGGACAGCAAAAATACGGATATGCAGGGATTTTCGTTGTTTTTACCGTAGCCTTTTTGATATGTTTATTCGAGTGGAGAAATTGCGTTTTCTCCAAATGGGATGACTTTATAAAGTCGATTAGGAAACTACAGTGAGGTGATACAAAATGAAAACATGTACTGCCGCTTTCCTATTCTTTGTAATATTTGGCTTTATTTCTTCATGGACTTTTATTGTCGCTATATTCCCTTCAGAACCAAATGAAATAAGAATCGACATCAAGTCATTCTACAGCGACAACATTCAACACACAGCTTGCAGTGAATCTCCGATATTCGAAGTAACAGGAGAGCGTTATTATATGCATGACAACTTTTTACTCGTTGAATTACATGCAAATGTTACTCCGCCTGAAAAAGAGACATTCGAGGAATATCTAAAGAAAGAAAATATAGATGCAGACAAATGGATATGTGAACTTCATATCAAAACTTGGGAATCGTTGCCTTACGAACTAGATTCGTCTTCCCTCAAAAAGGGATATGTGGTATTTCTATCGCAGGAGCAGAAACAAATGAGCTATCCTATCATGCCATCTGGCCAAGAATCCTGTTATGAAGTTGAATATCCAGTAAATCTTCTCCGTGAGGAGCAGAGTGTAACTTTTGAGATGTACTTTGATATTGTTAAGCTTCCCCAAATCCTTAGAATTGAAGTGGACTCCCACATCTCTAAAGCTTCTGGATACGAGGATTACTATATTGAGTTGATACTACCCTACATCTACACATGGGATCGTGAATTTGGTGGTGAAGATGAATGGAATAAAAGCGAAAACAAGAGTTCTCTGATATTCGAAGATAGGGGCGAAGGAACAATTACCGCAAGTGCAACTAGACCAATGAAGCTTGACATGGCCTTGTTATTTTCAGCTTTTGTATGGTTATTTGGATTTGCCGCTGATGCATTTGTGAGAACATGTTCATTGGTAGACCGTATGCGTAAGCTTTTCCATCCAAAAGAGAAGGGAAAATAACGGTGACTCAAAATAAGAGGATATTCTCTACTATTCCCCTTTTCTTGCATATATTCCGATATTTACAGTACACGCAATGCCCATTTTTGAGTGGAGGAAGCAATTTCTTAGTTTGCAGAGGATTTAACCTTTCAGTGACCATTTCCCACAGATTCTCAGGTATATTCTCAGTGAAATACATGTACCGTGTACTAGGATACCTTAGAATTCCTTTTACGTCATCGAAACAACCCATATACAGCCATAACTGGACATGGTGGGATTCTCTCTCTTTTCCACTTTTTATTTCAAAGATTGTCTTTGATTTTCTATTGATATTCAGTATATCAATCAACCCAATTAACTGTATTTCACCTAAATCTCTCTCTACTTGGTAATTCACATAGATTTCACCAGTTAATCCATTGATAACCTTCGAAATTAACAATTCATGATTCATTCTATGTTTTATTAACTCAGCATCCACCGGTAATTCATACATTCTACTGTACTGTACCTTCCGTAAACAGGGTTCTTCTCCTGTCAATATTCGGCTTGTTAAAGCCATTCCTATAGACATAATTGTCACCCATCACCCTCTTTTATAGCAGAAACAGTTTTATTCTCCTCATTTTCCAAAATATCCTTTATTCTATTCTCTTTGACAAATTCAGCAAATGTCTTTAAGGTAACATGGCAAATTCCAGTTATGACTTTATTCAACAAATAGTATGCATTTCTCACCAGCATGGCAAACAATACCAAAAACCATCTGAAACTGAAGTTCTTACTGGTCGTTCTTGCTCTCATATCATGAATCATCCGGTGACTGGTCTCTATTGACCACCTTTGTCGGTATCCTTCCACTAAATCTATGCATGTCTTCTCATCCACTTTTATATTCGTTCCAAAGCAGTGTATTTCTCCCTTCTTGTTCTTTATCAGTATCAGCCAAAATCCTATCTTTTCTTTTTGTCCCATAACGTACCATACAACTCGTGGATACTCTGATGTTTCCTCTATAATCTTCTTTATCTTAGAGTTCTTCCTTATTGCTAAAACCCATGAAACCTTCATTTCCTCCAAAACTGTCAAATAAGGCACTGTACCAAATTCCCTATCACAGTAGAATCCAACTTCTCCATGAACGTATTCTAAAGCTTTTTTAATCAATTCTTTCATTAACTTCTGATGATTCATTATCTGTGTCACGTACGAACCAGCTAATGTGACTCTCTGATCATGTGCTGAAACACAAATATCCATATATTTGTACGCATAACTCGTTCCTTTTTCCCTCGGAATCCCCATTATCCCCTTAGCATTCTTATCTCCCCAGAAGTGCGCAGGTGTCATATCCAACGATAACCATGTAAACCCTGAAAATGATTTTGCTTTCTTAAATGGCTTTAACAAGTCAGTGTTAGCTCTCTCGAATCGCTCCATCCATTCTAACGTTCCTATTTTCTGTATTCTCCTTAGAATGGTATCCTCATTGGGAAAAGCTTCCAATTCAATATCGTAACCTTTGACCTTTCTCGGCTTTCTCAAATTCAAGCTGTTTGAAGCATCTTCAATGCATAAACTCCGTACAGTGGCATGCAACACCACATCAAGGATAGATTCAGAATTCCATTGGTAATTGTGTCGTACCGGTAGATTGAGATATTTGTACACCTTTTTCTTTAACAATTTGGTAACATGTCGAATAATCTTTCTCTTGTTCTTATTTCCCTTGGGTAGAAACTTGTTAAACGGAGAATCAGGTTTTTTCTTCTCTTCTTTTAATATCTTGCGAGTTAAAGCCTTCAAAGCTTTAAAAATCAAAGTAGAACTTGTGTAATTCTTTCTTTTTCTTTTTTATTGTCGCTCATGTCTTTGTTGTATATCTTTTAAATTACGTTCAAGAAGTATCATATACGAAATTTACCAATAGTGGCCATCACCTCTCTCTTTCCAAATGCCCAAAAGCCTCCAGCCTGATCCACAAGACTATAGCGCCCAAAATGACAATGCCGAAACAAAAACCAGGTGGCCAAAGCCACCCCGCCCCCATCAATCCAAACCCTATCAAAATCAAAGATACTCTAAACTTATCCTTATATAAGTACCAGACCCCCAATCCTATCAATCCAAGCCCTATCAAAAAGAATAATACGTCATACATACCCCTTCAAACCTATGAAATCTTAAAAACGTTTTGTGTGTAAAACATGAAATCCTCCTCTACAGCAGAAGACCAAAAATGAAAAAGAGAAGTAGTTCATTCCCTCAACAATTCTCTATATGACAAGGCAAAAATTCAGCATCAAATCAGAAATTTTCCTTTATCAATGATTTCTCCACCTTCTACATCTAAGGTAGGATTCAAAATAATACAGTCAAGATGCATAGGTACATCTATAGTTCCACCAAACGAGACATTGTTCCCCATGGCTATGTGAACAGTACCCATGACCTTCTCATCTTCTAAAACATTTCCAATGACTTTCGCTTTGTCGTTAGTTCCTACTCCTAATTCTGCAATGTATCTGGCTGATTCTCCATGCTTATTAAGTATTTTCTCTAATTCTGGGCAATTCTCAATAGTTTCCACCATCCCATTCTCTACTGTAAGGGTAACGGGCGCATCCAACTTTCCAATACCTGCAATAGCTCCATCCACCACCACAACACCATATGATGCCCCTTCCACAGGAGAAATGCATGCTTCTCCTGCGGGTAAGTTACCCCAATCTCCTTTTTTATGATAGATACCAAAATCAGATAGTGCTTTCCTTCGATTCAAAGAAAAAGTTATATCAGTTCCTGCTTCTGTGGTTATGCGGGCAGTACTTGTTGAACTCAATACATTTGCCACTTTTGTCGACCGTTCTTTGATCTTTTTATAGTTTACAGGTACAGCTCGCTTCATAATGTCTTCGGTGATACCAGGCAATGTGGCAATCCGTGCTCCTGCAGCATTTGCCTGTCTTCGTGCTTCAGTAAGTGTTAACGACGTTGATGCAGGTATGACCACCACGTCTGCAGATTTCATGGCCTCTGCCACCAGGGGAGATGGTTCTTCACCGTGTATTTTTAAGGGAATCATTTCCAGTAATATGGCTTCAGATTCTAATTCTGCAGCCTTTTCGAATAAGGTGTATCCTATCTTTTTGAGTGGCTTATCACATACAATAAGTGAGGTCTCTCCTTTTTTCAAACCCATACAGTCAGTCCATACAATTTCAGAAGCTTTATCAAGTTGCGTCATACTGTCACATCCAGTTATAAACCACAGGCAGGGTATTGTGCTCTAAACAAGATATTTTCCGACAAAATAGGGTCCTCCTAACGTGGTCAGCAACACCAGACTCCACACCCTTCCTTCTAAGATGTTGTAATCAGCAAATAATCTCGACCACGGGTTCCCCATCACATAGTGCCCGAAGAGGAACTCGAAGACGATGGTCATCACCAGCCACATGAAACCGATTATCAAAAGATCATGCCCTGTGTACTCAGCACCTGTGAATTTCAAAAATGCATACATTGCTGTGAGGAACAGGACAATACAAGTCACAGTGCTGATCTGATGTGCTAACAATTCATTCCCAATCCGAGGGCCGTACACTCCATTCCGGATAGCTCCATTTATGATAGCTAGAATGAGCAGCACGATCCAAACACCTATAGCCTGTATATAGATGCTTTTCATTTGTTCACCTCATTTATGCTTTGCACTGATATATGATAACCCTCTCTCAAATATAAACTTTTGTGCTTTTTGCTCCTCTTATTGCTAGCGGTTGAAAACCTTGCCATATTTTCAGGAGATGTTACACGTGTAACATTTCAGGTAAGTTATCATTTCACCTCTAATTCAATTATAAAAAGATAGGTTTAGAACTCAGAGAGGTTCCATCCACAGAACCCTTCACATAGGCGCCACTGTAGCAGAAAGTAGTTCATTGGATGTGGTAACATTCTGTTGGAACTTGATCCAAATTAATAGAAAGAGAAAAATTGCCGTTATTAGCTGTAAAAATTAGAGAATGTCAATAGATTTCTTCCGAAAGCTATATATAGGTTGTATACGTCTGTGTCCTCTGCTTGTAAGACATAATGCAGGTGAAACAAATGAAGCCAAATACCAAGAGAGCAATACCTTTCACAGTCTTCCTTATAATGGGATTGTTTTTGTTCCTATTTTCCGTTGAAGGCTCTGGTGAGTTTCAGATCACCACAGATTCATGTAATCAATCTAATCCTGCAATCTACGGAGATATTGTAGTGTGGGAAGATGAGAGAAACGGCAACAAAGATATTTACGGATATAATTTATCCACACAGAAAGAGTTTCCCATTTGTATAGATCCACATGATCAATATCATCCAGCAATCTACAAAGATATTGTAGTCTGGGAAGATCACAGATTTGGTGACAAAGATACCTATCAGTATTACTGGGACATCCGTGGGTATGACTTGTCTACTCAGGAAGAGTTTCCCATAACCATACATAAGAGTGCTCAAGAAGATCCAGCAATCTACGGAGATTATGTGATCTGGGAAGATGAAAGAGAGTGGAGAAATGGTAAAGATATCTACGGGTACAACCTTTTAACCGAAGAAGAATTCAAGATAACCACTGCTCCAGAAGACCAACACAGTCCGGTAATTTACAACAACATCGTCATCTGGATAGACGAACGAACTCTCAGAGGCGAGATCTACGGGTACAACCTTTCAACATGTCAAGAGTCTCAGATTACGACCAGAGATTTGGGCTGGTGGAGTTACCCAGTAATGTACGATGAAATCATAGTCTGGGGAGAGTGGACCTTAGATGGAAGAACCATTATTGATGGTTATAACCTTTCTAAATCAAGAGAATTTCGAATATTCAGAGATTTCTTCTACCTGTGTAGACCTGAAACCTACGAAGGAATGAGACTGGCAATCTATGAAGATATTGTTCTATGGGTTGATTACAGGAACTGCAACTGGGATATCTATGGATACAACTTGAGAACACAAAAAGAGTTTCAAATCACCACCGATTCACATGACCAGTACAGTCCCGCACTCTATTCGAATATAGTAGTCTGGACAGATGAGAGAAATGGTAATACTGACATTTATGGGTTCAACCTCCTTTCACCTGCCACGCCAGTATTCTTTAACTACAGAATGAAGCTGGTTTTTCTTGTCATTTTCTGTGGAATTCTGGTTGCACTGCCTGCATTAATCTCTGTGTGCAGAGAAGCCTATGTGAAGCGTACCGCCCCGGAGAGGACAGTATTTGAAGAACCAAGAGATTTTAGAAGAAGCATTATTCCATCAATTTTATGCGTCTTAGCTGCTGCTGTACCCCTCTCATTCATTTTATATGATATCATTCACCATATTACTGTTGCGTCATCAGAGTTATTTCTTAACGTTGTAATGTCAATTTTACTCTATTTTGTGCATTTTTTTCTTTCTAGTTATCTTATATATGGTGCGGTTTGGTTTAAGAGAACCCCTTATGTCCGTATGACCAATAAAGAAATTACTATATTTACACATGGAAAAATTATATTTATACGTGGAAAACGCAAAGAAGTAATCAACTGGCATAATATCAAGGAAATTAATTTCAAGAAAACCAAGGTGGAGTTAATAAGTTCCTCTGGTAGAAAGGTTGAGATCCATTTGCTTCTGGTAGATAGGAGAGACAAGGAAGATTTAGTTCAGGCCCTGAGGCATTCCCCTTATAATGTGTCATCTTCTCTGTGAAAAGAATCTAGGCAGGTTTCAACCCTTTCCAAACCTATCAAGAAGACTACCCGCACCTGTTTGTCAAAATGAGAAAAGAGATTAAACGCTATAAGTTCCTTTTCTTTTGACAGATTGACTTCTAACAGATTGACTGACAGGTTCAGGCGTTTCCATATTTTTCAAATAACAGTACACCCAGAACCAGCACAACGACACTGCACACTACTACAACTGCAAGGTCCAGCAACACGGTGGGACTGGTCACTGGTGCACCCCTCAACAGCAGTGACGTTAATGCATCAGTCACGTAGTAGCTCGGAACCACTCTGCCAGCTGCCTGGGCAGTTGAAGAAAATCCCGCCGATACGAATGTTCCCAGAAACATTTGAGGCATTATAAATATGAACGAAATTCCAGTAGCAGCTCCAGGGGACTTGGATACAGATGCAGTAATCAGACCGAACCCAACACAGCACAGTGCAAATGCAGTAACAATCACGAATGCAAAGAGAATCTGTGCTGCTCCAGCACGTGTAGAGAACCCCACGAGAAAGGCCATAACAAACACGAGGGCCACCTGCACAACAGCTGCCGCCATGTTAGAAACAGCATGACCCACCATGAACTCTGCAGATGTGGCTGGTGTCGTATTGATTCTTCGGAGTAACCCTCTTTCTCTGTCAACAGTGAAAGATTGTGATACTGTCATGATGAGAAAGATTGCAGCAAAAGCGAATATACCAGGGGCCATGTAGTCAAACATGGTAAGTCTTTCAGCCTCCATTAAGGAGGGGATGCCAAGGTGTACAGGAATTGAAGGAGATGGCTGGTCTCCACTGATTGTCATAACAAGCATTTGCTGGATAAGAGGGGGTATGGCCTGGGTGGCAAATAACGACCCACTATCTAAATACAGCTCAACTGTTGCTTCTAACCATGAAGAAGGGTCATCTGGTGCTGTAAAGAAGGAATTGCAGCTTTCCCCGAATAATTCGGGGATAACAATTACTGCTTGTAATTTCCCTTGGTTCAAATCTTTCTGTGCAGATTCTGTATCAGCATACACCTGAATGTTCAGAATTTCTGTAGTGGTAAGGGTCTCAACAAAGGTTTGCGACCACTGGTACAATCCCTTATCCATGTTGACGACGCCAACCTGGTAGCTGGCAGACTGATCACCACCGATTGCTCCAAAAGCAACTCCAAATACTAACGTGAGAATCACGGGGAATAGAACAATTAAGAACAGGCTGGCAGGCTCTCTGATCAGCAGTTTTAAATCCTTTTTGGCAAACGAGAGAATTCTTTGAGTATTCATTAGGCTCCCTCCCGTATTCTTCTGCCTGTTAACTCAATAAAAACTTCCTCCAGGTTTTCTGCACCAAATTTTTCCTTTAACTGATCTGGTGCACCCAAAGCGATGAGCTTTCCATAGTCTATTATCCCAACTCGATCACACAGCTCTTCTGCTTCTTCCATGTAGTGGGTGGTTAAAATAATGGTCTTGTTATTCAATCCTTTGATGAAATCCCAGACTGCGCGGCGAGATTGAGGATCCATAGCCACAGTGGGCTCATCAAGGAAGGCGATAACAGGATCGTGTACCAAAGCCATTACCAGGTTTACTCGACGTCTCATGCCGCCGCTGTACTTCCCCACACGCCTATCAGCATCTTCTGTTAACCCCATTCTCTCCAGGAGGGCATTTACATTTCGTTCCAGTGTCTCTTTGGGCATTGCATAAAGATTTCCGAAAAATTCCACGTTTTCTCTCCCCGTCAAATACGGGAATACTGCTGTATCCTGGGGGCAGACACCAATCAATTTTTTGACCTTTTTTGGTTCCTTTGAAACGTCGTAGCCCCCCACAGTGACAGAACCACTGGTGGGCTGTAACAACCCGCACAAGACATTGATGGTAGTGGTCTTCCCCGCCCCGTTTGGTCCTAATAACCCGAATAGTTCTCCTTTCAAAACAGAGAGAGAAAGTTCGTTAACTGCGATGACATCTTCGAATTTTTTGGTCAGGTTGTCTATGACTATTTCATTTTCTGCAGTTCCCATATACAGGATGTGGTTCCCTTGTATATAAGGATTTGCGCAGTCAAATATTTCCAAGAATGCTGGTGTTATAAATTTCTTTGAACACTAAAGACATAGCAGAATAAAGAGAAAATATTGTTACACGTGTAACAAATTGTTGATTTGATCATTTTCTGTAGCTTTCATATCGAGAGAGATTTAACATTGATGTTAGAACTTTTATAGGTTCCTTTTGCGTGGTTGGGTTCGTATGTGAGATAATTGTGTATGAACCTAACCCTATTTGGTTATTTGATACTATAACCATGAAGAGAGAAAACAACCAATAAATAGAAAAATAAGAAAAATCATTTCACGCCTTTTCTTTCGTATTCCATCCGTCTTAATTCTGATCTCTTGACTTTACCACTCATGGTCTTAGGAAGGTGGTCCACGAACTCAATTTCTCTCGGGTACTTGTAGGGAGCTGTAACCTGTTTTGTGTGATTTTGCAGTTCCGCCTTTAATGCGTCTGAAGGTTCCCATCCCCTATTTAAGACCACAAATGCTTTGACGATCTCTCCTCTTTCAGGATGGGGTGATCCCACAGCTGCACATTCTAACACTGCAGGATGGGTTAACAATGCGTCTTCTATCTCAAAGGGTCCAATCCGGTATCCAGCACTTAAAATGACATCGTCTGCTCTTCCCTCAAACCAGTAGTATCCGTCTTCATCCATTTTGCATAAATCCCCTGTGTAGTACCTGCCCTCCTTGACTATTTCTTCCATTTTGTCGGGCATCTTGTAGTACTCTCTAAACAAGGAGGGTAACCCAAACGTGGTGGTGACTTCACCCACTTCTCCGACATCAACTTCTTTTCCTGTTTCATCTACAATTTTCACGTCTTGTCCCGGCATGGGTCTGCCCATACTTCCCGGTTTCACTGTAATACCAGTGTAGTTGCAGACCAGGCAGGCAGTCTCTGTCTGACCGTATCCTTCTCTGATAGTGATGTCATAATTCTTCTCAAAAAAATCAATGACCTCTTTGTTCAAGGGTTCTCCTGCTGATACAAAGCTGCGGATAGTACTTAAGTCGTACTGCTCTGCATTGGGAACCTGGATCATGATGCGTAATTCAGTGGGTGTTAAACAGCAGATAGTGACCTTGTATTTCTGGAGTAACCTGAAGTACCTTTCTGGGTTGAACCTGCCTTCGTACAATAAATCAGTGGCTCCCACATTCATGGTGACACCCAAGTGGCTCCAGAACCACTTTGCCCACCCGGGGGAGGTGGTGGCCCAGATAATGTCATCCTTTTCAGCACCATACCAGTAACGAGCATTAATTTTTTTGAAGGCGTACATCCAGCTGTTCTGGTGGACAACACCCTTTGGCAGACCTGTGGTGCCTGAAGTATAGGAGATGTAGAAGATGTCTGTACTTTTCTTGGGTTGATACTCATAAGTGGGAGAAGCTTTTTTCATTTCTTCAGTGTAGGAAAGCCATCCCTTTTTTTCTCCATCTACTAAAATGAAGTTTTTGACACTGTCTAACTGGGATCTGACCTCATCAACGATGGCTGCTCCACTTTCATTGGTGATGACAGCTTTGGCTTGGCAGTTGTTTGCTCTATAAATGACATTCCGTGCGCGCAGCATTTCTACTGCGGGCGTGATGATAGCACCAGCTTTTATAACGGCAAACTGGGAAATATACGTCTCAGGTATTCTGGGGAGCATGATCAAGACAGGATCTCCCTTCTGAATGTTGAGGGAAGTGAGGATATTGGCAAGCTTGTTTGACTGGTTTCTTAAATCATCGTAAGTGAGAGTGCGGGTGTTCTCCTTTTCATTTTCCCACAAGATGGCAGGATGCAACGGATTTTGCTGTGCGTGTGAATCAACTACTGATGCGATGTCGTAATATTCGGGGACATCCCATTGAAATTCTTCCATTTCTTTTTGGTAGTCCATGGGTTGCATGGTTTTGAATGAGGTTGGACAATTAAATAGGTATCGCATGGTAGGTGAAGAGGGGTTTAAATAGGTATGATTTTGGGGTATCCCTCATGCGTGACGCTTAAAGAGGTTACAGGAAATGTGTTGAAGGTTGAAGGTCCTTTACTGTAGGAGTTTCCAGAAATAAAAGAGATGATCCCATATTCAATATTTAGAAAGAAGAGCTGGTTCATGTATTTAGTTCCATCTCTATCTATCCCTCGAAGGTGTTTCAAGATCGTATTTCCCACTTCATAGAAAACAAGGTTAATTCTTCATGGGTTAGTAACCGTTTCCTTGTTCTTTCGATTGTATACTCAAGAGAACATTCTTGAAAGGTGACAAGTGGTTGGTCACACGTCATTTTTTATTTCATCAAGAGCACGTGAGCACTAAAAGAAAAGTAACCTGGGCAAATCTTTCTTCATAAAGAAGAGTCGTCAACATCAATTAGAAAAGGTATAAAGACAGAATAACCTCTGAACGCACACTCCTTCACAAAAATTCATAAATCTTCATAAATACCTTTATATGCTTCATAAACCTCTCTCTAATAACTACTAACCTTTGGATAAATGTTGAGGTGGACTAGATGGTCAAAAAGACAAAAAATGAGACTTTAACAGGTCTTTTAAAGAACCTGGAAGGTTCTGTGGATATTGAAGCATCATCTGTGGTATCAATAGATGGGTTCATGATTGCATCAGCTCTACCGCAGGATGCACAAAAAGATAGAGTAGCTGTCATGTCGGCTGCTATGCACTCTCTGGGAGAGACCACGGCAAGAGAGTTGGGTCGCGGTGAACTATCTGAAGTGTACGTGAAAGGTGAGAACGGTTCTGTAGTACTGATACCTTCAGGAGATTATGCAGTGTTAACAACACTCACAAAAAATGATGGATTAGATGGCGTGTTCCACGATATGAGAAGAACAGCACAAGAAGTTGCAGAGCTCATTTGATGCAGTCTGCAAGTGGAGCATGAACCAGGAAAGCTTTTTATGCCTCTTTTAAAAGTACATGCATGATTCTCTCAGGAACACACGTAGAGTATGAAGCTGTCATGGAGGCTGGCAGACTCGTATTAGCCTCCATCAGAACTGCTCCCAAGGCACGAGGGTTAGACACCATATACTCGTGCATACTCACAGGAAATGAAAAACAAAAAATAGCTGACTGGTTAAAAGGACAGGAAAGAGCCCCCTTCTTTGAACGTGACGGGAAATGTGTGGAAAAAGCGCAAGCCCTCATCCTCGTTGGCGTCAAAGGTGAACCTGTCAACTTGAACTGCGGCGGATGCGGATTTGAAACCTGCGACAACTTCAAAAAAGTTGAAAAAAAGAACGGTGATTACACAGGACCCAACTGCATATTCAAGTTGATAGACTTGGGGATAGCTTTGGGATCTGCAGTGAAAACTGCTGGTCTCCTCAACGTGGATAACCGTATCTTTTACACTGCAGGAACAGCGGCCAAAGCCCTGGGATTCTTGAATGAAGCAGATGTCATCATGGGTGTACCTTTAGCTCTGGCAGGAAAGAATCCGTTCTTCGACCGGTAATTACGGTAATTACCCTTCCATAACTATTAATGTGCGGGTCATTCGTATATTCCTGTGCTGCCGAACCTCAAAAATGAGCTCATTCAACCGATCGAGATCAGGGGCCTCAACCTTTCCAACCACATCATACTCACCATAGAGTACAAACATCTCTGTAATCTCTTCGTAATGCTGTAGATCTTTCACCAGTTCTTTCTCTGTTCCTGGCTCACAGACAAGCAAAAGGAAAGCTAACATCACTTCTCCTACTGTTCAGGATATAAAAACTTTCTCTCAACTTTGGGTTATCATTGTGAGATGGTCTCAAATGTTACACGTGTAACAATTTTTCATTTGAGTTCTGGGATTTTCACTATGAAAGAGGTTACATTCCAGTAGTTCGGCAGTTTTTTATTGGTTAGTGAATGCAGATACATTCGGAAGGTATAACCAAATTCAATTCTTTAACCACGTGCTACCTGCTCCTCAACCATTTGACTATTTTCTGCATTTTCTTCTCTCTCGTGCGTTCCGCCCACAGATAAGCCTCATCCCTGGAGTTTTTGGTAATCAATATGACCACTCTCCCCACTTCAGACCGGCCTGTTCTCCCTTTTCTCTGGATGGACCTGATCTCAGAAGGTATGGGCTCATAAAATACTACTAAATCCACAGCCGGAATGTCCAGCCCCTCTTCTGCCACAGAGCTGGCCACCAGTATGTTGAATTCGCCCTGTCTGAACTTCTCTAAAATTTCCTTTTGTTCTTCCTGTTTCAATCCCTTATCAGTTCTCGATGACTGTCCCACAAATCTCACAGGTTTGGCATACAGAATATCTGTAATCTCATCTAAAATGGAAGCAATGGTATCCCTGTACTGGGCAAATACAATAATCAAGGAGGAATTCTTTGTTTCCAGCTGCTTTTGTAATACCTGCTCCAGAGCAGTCAACTTGGGATGGGACACCTTCACATACTCTTGGGACTTCTCGTACACAGCTTTTACTCGGTTGTCATTTGTGAGAATCTTTTCAGACCGTTTTTCAGGTTCCCCCTCAAACATTCTTCCTAAATAGTCCCTCATGGGGGAAATCCCTTGTGTTTCCAGCAATTCAAGGCAGTGATACAAGGATATGGCCAGAGCCTGGTTCAAGTATGCGGGATACCGTAATTTTGTCCTGAATCCGGTCAACCTTTGCGGGATCACCTGTCTCAAATCTAACAAGTCCTTCTTGGAGATGTACTCATTTTTTTTGTACCTGAGAAATCCCAGTTTCTTGAGCTTATCAATTCTTTCATACAGGAGGGGTTCCAGGTTCTTCCGAAGAGCATCCATTTCCGGGGATAACTCCACTTTGAGCCACTCAATTTTGATGTCTTTTACATAGTTGATGACATCTTCATCATACCGCATTCTGGCTTCCACGTTCTGTATGCACAAGTTCTCCATAACTTCCTTGATCTTGGTCCTTTTTGAACCTGGAGAGGCGGTTAACCCCAGTATTAATGGAGTTTCTCTCTGGGTTACGTATAAGGAAGCTATCTCCACGTACGCGTAATCCCCTACTGCTCTGTGCGCTTCATCGAATACAATTAAGGATACATCTTCTAACGTATATCTGTTGGAGAGCAAATCGTTTCTAACTACTTGAGGAGTTGAAAAGATGAATTGATGATCATTCCATAGGTTAACCCTTTTTTCAGGTGGAACCTTTCCTGTTAAGACAATACTATTCTCCATGGTTAGCATGTCGTTGAAACTGGCATGATGTTGTAACACTAACGGTCTGGTGGGAGCTAACATGACAATTTTCCCTTTTTTCATTATATCTGCTGCTACCAAAACTGCGATAACTGTCTTTCCTAATCCGGTGGGGATAACTACTAATGTATTTTCTTTTTTGGCCTTTTCAGCAATATCTATCTGGAAGGTTCTCTCCATTACTGTTTCTGGCTTAATGTTGGAGTGAGACACAAATCTTTTGTTCATGGTTACGTAGTTGTCCAGCTTGAGCTGCTCCATGAAAGAGGTTTTCTTTGTGGTTAAAAAAGGTTGTTATACAGTGAGGGTGGGAAGTCCTCTTTTTCATTTTCAGAAATCAAAAACCAATTCAAAGGCTGAAATCAAAAAAGATTATGTTTGGTTTCCCAGCCAGTATATGGAAAGATTCAAAAAAAAGGGTCTCCAAGAAGTATTACCATACAGTATTCAGAAGTGACAGGAACAGATGAAGAAAAGCTGATCGGTACCCTCAGCATGAAGTTGTGGGGTTCTGCTGCAGGAGACGTATTGGAGCTCTTTAGAAAACTTTCTCACATAAAGTCTGCGATACAACAACAAAGCAATGAACAGCTGTATCATATCTTGGGAGTATGTGAAGGACTCTCCCATTCTTCACCTGTCTCTGGAATTGGAATAACCTATGTAGTGGAGACTGATGAATCACAGCAGTTTGTCCTGGACGATATTATGCATAAAGGAAAATTTACAGCAAGAGGAGGAAATTCTATTGATGGACATCTCTATCTTTTGAGAACTGCGAAAGAAGAGTATTTTACTACAATCAAGTATATCGAAGAGGAAATAGCAATAAGATTCAAGAAAGTGGGCCCACTGAAAGTATCAGGCCATCCCCTCACCATCGTTCTGAGCAGGCCCATAAAATATAAAAATACGCGCGCAATACAAGCTTTTGAAAGAGCAGGAGCTCACTATATCAGCAACTTAAAGAAGCAATACGTGCAGAAAACCCTTGAAAACTGGTAAAGTGCTAAGCAGAACTTCTTTTGTGATAAACCTTTTTAGACTGCACTCAGTATATACAGTATGAAGCTGCTTCTCCTCAAAGAGAAATGTAACCAATGCGGGAACTGTGTAAGAATCTGTCATAAAGGCCCGTGTATCTTTGATATTAATAAAAAAGAAATTAAAGATATGGAATACTGTAATGCTTGTTTACTGTGTGTGAGCATCTGTCCGGAGAACGCTTTACAGGTTTTGTGACCTTGTTATCTTCCATGCGAGAATAATACCTAAAACTACTAGGAAGATGCCGTTTACACCTGCTTCTTCTTGTTCTGGACATCCTTTGTTCTCTCTTGGACCTGCTTCTTGTGGACATTCATCGTCACAGTCAAACACTGTATCTGCATCAGAATCTACAGGGCAGCCCATTTCATCTACTGTTAGACAATCTGGGTTGTAACACCGGTCTTCATCGTCGATGACACCATCAGAGTCTGAATCTCTCTCAGGACAGCCGTAATGTTTTTTATCTCCCTTTTCCTGAGGGCAGTCATCGTCACAGTCGATAATGCCATCAGAATCTGAATCTTTGGGGCATCCCTTTTCGTTCACAATAGCACATTCTGGATTGGTACACTCATCAATATTGTTGGGTACACCATCAGAATCTGCATCTCCGTAGGGGCATCCCCTGCTTTCCCTGTCTCCCTTTTCGTCCGGGCATATGTCTTCGCAGTCGTTTACGCCGTCATTATCGCCATCGAGGGGGCACCCTGTATCATCCACCATATCACATAAGGGGTCGTAGCATTGATCCTGCTCATCGGGGACACCATCGCCATCTCTGTCCTTGATAGTGCAGTCTAAATCCACTCTTAAGGTGACTGTCTCTCCTGGAGTGATGGTCACAGGTACAGAATAATCTTTACATCCAGACTTTTTCACCGTCAGCATGTGGCCGCCTCCGATAATTCCTTCGATCAGGACAGATTTCGTTTCAGAATGGACTACAAACGCATCATCAATAAAGATGTCAAAATCAGTGTGGTTGCATTCAATCTTCAATGAGCCAGTCTCGTAAGTTCCTTCCTTGATGTAAAAGGAACACTCTGTAGCGTACCAGGAGCTTCCTGATTCAGACTTGATAACGTACTCCATGAGCAAAGTCTCCCTTCCGTATATGGGCTGGGCAAAGATTCTCATAGAATACATGAGGCCGGGGTCAGTGTTTTTATTGGATAAGAGGACGTGCAGGGTAGAGTCAGGGAGAATCTCCTTGATAGTGACGATAACAGTATCTGTGGGTTCAGCTGCCACGCGGTAGGTAATCAGTATGCTTTCACCTGCAAAGTAAGTGGAACCGCATCCTCTATCCACCGTGATGAAGGTGTCCGGCGTTGGTAGTGCAAAGAGGCTGGTCAGTAAAACGAGTATAAATGGTACACATTTTAATCTATTGATCATGCCACTGAGAGGATAGAAAGATATATAAGATTTTCGTCTGCAGGGGATTGTCACGGTTTCGGTTAATAGAACCTCTCTGTTCACAAATTTTCTTTTTGTCGATGGTGTACACATAATAAAGATAAATTAACTAATTGTTACACGTGTAACAACATTATCCTCTGGAGGGGTGACACTTCCGTCTGCAATAGATGTTAGTTAGGGGTTATTGCTTGTAGAACTTCACCTTTGTTTCTTTTTATTTTCTCATTCATTCTTCTTCATATTAAAAATCCATTATCACCGAAAAGTTTATAAAGGTTTTACTCAAGACAAAACCGAGGTGACATAAATGGATGAATTCTTAATTGAAGAGGTCGAGGTAACAAGTCCAAAGCATCCGTTGCCGTGCTCCATATCTCCCTATGACTGGTTCTAGACCCGTTTCATAGGGATCAGACACATTTTTTCTATTTTTACTTTTTTCAGGTGATGGTATGAACTCTAAATATGTGCTTATAGACCCCAATGTAAAGATACGCTGGACAAAGACACCACAAAAGGAAATAATACAGGCAGTGCACAGTGTAGCAGAAAAGACTTTCTCTTTAAATAGAAAAACATTAAATCTTTTGAACCTGTGTGATGGAACAAAAACCTACGAAGAGATTATTGCTGAATTCAAAAGAAATAATCCCCAGACAAAAAGTGAGAGTATACTGAAAGCTGTAGAAACACTCTTTGAAAAAGGTCTTGTCGTGGAGAGAGAATCTTCTCGTCAATCTTTCAGCAGGTTGTCTTGTGCAGAACTTGAATATCCTGTAGGGGTGGTGACGATGGAAATCACCAATAGATGTAATTTGCGCTGTCTCCATTGCTACAATGATTCTGGACCACATAGAAATCACCTTTCTACAACAGAAATAGAATGTATAGTTGACAAATTAGACAGGATGAATGTGGGACGTATTTCACTCTCTGGAGGAGAACCGTTACTCCATCCCCACTTTTTGGACATTGCTACCACAATTAGAGATCGAGGCATTCCATGGAGCATATTCTCAAATGCAGTGCTCATAGATGAGAAAATGGCCAAAACTCTTGTAGATCATGGTATAAAGAAAGTTACTACCAGTCTGGATGGTTCCACAGCAGAATCCCATGATTTTCTGAGAGGTGTTCATGGAAGCTTTCAAAAAACAGTGAATGCTGTAAAAATTCTCAGAGCGTATGATGTGCCCTTGGAGGTGCACTGCGCACTGCACAGAAATAATTTGAGAGAGATGCCAGCCATACTGAGGCTTCTACACTCATTGGGAGTTGATAAATACGCAGTTGCCCCTGTAAGACACCTGCGTCCACACAAAGAAAATGACAACAATAAGAACAAAGCTGGAAATGAAAACAAATATAATGAATTCACCATAACCATGGATGACTTTATTAATACTCTCCCAGAAGTAGTTAAAGCAGAGTACGAGATATTTGGCAAATCTACATTTGTCCCTGATCCTGATCCTGACTGCAAAAATTGTGGGGGCGGCACTTCCCGATTCATGATTTATTCGGATGGAAAAATGGTCCCCTGCCCCCAATCTGATCCAGAATTCTTCACTTTTGGAAATGCGTTAACAGATAATATAGCAGAAGCATGGAACAATGCTGAAATTCTCAAGAGAATGAGATCTTTTGACTTTAAATCAACAAAAGAGTGTTCAATCTGCGAATATCAACTTTACTGTAATGGTGGTTGTCCTGTTGCAAAATACGAGCTTTACCGTAATGGGTTTGTTCTCGATCCCTATACGTGCAAAACTATAAAGGTACTACAGCCTTACCTTGATATTCCTGAAAAACACTATTAAACATCTCAAATCCTAAAAAGGATGAGAAAGAGCCCTGAGACAGGCTGCTACCTCAAAAAAACGATTAAATTGTAATGTGTCTAATCAGTGACAATTTCATCACTCATGACAGCCATTACCACTCTTAAAGAACAAATTGTTACACGTGTAGCAAACATTTTTGCACAGGTGAATAGATTAATGTGATGTGTTCAATTGTCAACTCTTTTGATCCAATGGGAGAAACCTTTTTTTATTACCCTGTGTACTACCATTAATGTGTAACCTGGAAAAGCAAGAATACAAGAGAGGAAGCTGCCTCACCAATACGGGCAAAAAATTGATTCCAGCCTGTAAAAGTACGTTACAACAAAAAGATGGAACTGTAGCAAGACTGATCAAAAGTGCGCATTTGTCCAGACCAGAACACTACTTTTCTATATATCAGTCGGGGTGTAATTTGTCCTGCAAAAAATGCCACAGCTATGAATTCTCACAATTTGCTGATGGAGACTGGTTTGCACCTCAACAGGTATTGAATTTAGCCACCAGTTACCAGTTGTTGGTGACGTACAAAGAAAAAAGAGAGAAGGTTACAGCGTTCCATGGGTCAGATTTATGTAGATGCTGCGGCAGGTGCGTCACCGATGTGAGATCACAACACTGTCCTGCAGTCCTCGATCCAACGCAGATCATTTTAAGTCCTCAAGGATGGGGTCCAGCCCGGAACATTTTAGGGTTCACTGGTGGGGACGTGACGTGCTGTCCTGAATTCTATGCAGAATGTACGAGGTTGATCAAAAAAGAAACTGATCTGTATGTCTTGATAGAGACCAACGGGTACGGACTGACACCTGACAATTTAGACATCCTGAAGAGAGCAGGAGTGGATTCATTCTGGTTGGATATCAAAGCGTTTAACGATAAAGTCCACAAAGAGTTGACAGGGGTATCCAATGAACGTATTCTGGAAGTTCCGCAAAAAATCAAAGATTTAGGATTTGTTTTAGAAGTTTTGAGTTTGTACATACCCCAATGGGTGGAAACAGACCAGATTCAGAAAATAGCTGAGCTTCTGGTTAAAATAGATCCAGAAATACCTTTTACCATTTTGGCGTACTTTCCTGCGTACAAGATGACGGTTCGATCTCCTACCTTCGATGAAATGGCAGATGCGTACGATGCAGCAAAAAAAGTGGGATTACAGAATGTGAAAATAGGTAATTTGGGAGTACTTTCAAAATGAGTTTTTTCTGTAAAACTGAAATTGGTTCACCAGGGGTTGTAATTGTCGGGTGCTTCTCTCACACGTGTTACACGTGTAACAATCTATTGCCCTTTATCACTCAAATTGTGAGAATGATAAAAAAGAGTGGTTTTCCATCCCCTGAGGAATTGACAACCCTGAACACGATCTAATACCATTTTTTCTTTACTGTGTACTTCTCCAATCTATCCTCGTAGACCTCAACGCCAATTCCTGCTCTATCAGGAACAGTAATAGTACCATCCTCATTCAGGGCAAAAGGTTCTGTAATATCCTCTTTGTAGTACCTGTTGGTGGCAGAAATATCATTGGGAAGACAAAACCCTTCCAGAGACGCCAAAGCAATGTTAGTGGCCCGACCAATGCCAAATTCAAG
>Ga0209636_10000940_pt1 | contig 28877 bp, 33 predicted proteins | sample DeeMarSWOR152_54_FD_187464 | JGI IMG/M metagenome (GOLD analysis project Ga0209636, IMG submission 187464) | Marine sediment microbial communities from White Oak River estuary, North Carolina - WOR-1-52-54 (SPAdes) (version 2) | ecosystem: Environmental > Aquatic > Marine > Intertidal zone >...
AGGAGAGCTTGCCTCCGAAAACCCAGACATAATCCCAGTTTCCGACAAAATTCCCATCATCAAACTAGCCAAAGGACAAAAACTGAAACTTGAGGCCTACGCCAGACTTGGAAAAGGAAAGAACCACGCGAAATGGCAGCCAGTCTCCATGTGCGCTTACAAGTACTTCCCAAAAATAGAGGTTCCGAGCGAAAAATGCAAGAATTGCGAGAAATGCGTGGACATATGTCCCAAAAAAGTGCTTGAAATGAAAGAGAACAAAGTAGAAGTTCGAGACCTTCTGGCGTGTAATCTTTGCATGGACTGCGTCGAAGCTTGTCCACAAAAGCCGCCAGCCATAAAGGTGGAGTGGGAAAAGAACGCCTTCATCATGAACATAGAGTCAACAGGCGCGCTTCCCCCAGAGAGGATAATCCAAGAAGCCACCAAGATGTTGGACAAAAAATTGAAAGAGTTCGAAAAGCAGTTAAAGGTGGAAGCAAAGTGAAAGAAACCAAATCCACAAATCCTGAACTTATCCAACTTATCCGCTTCCTGAAAAAACAAAGCAGAGAAAAAAACGCTGATGTTTGGCGAGATGTAGCGAAACACTTGGCCAAGGCAGGAAAACAACGCGTCGCCGTGAACCTGAGCCGAATAAACAGGCATACACAAAAGAGTGATATGGTAGTTGTGCCAGGCAAAGTTCTGGGAGCAGGCACCCTAAACCATCCGATAACAGTAGCTGCCTTCAGCGCTTCTGGAAAGGCAAAGGAAAAACTGGCAGCGGCGAAAGCAAAATATTTATCAATTCCAGAGCTTGTGGAAAAGAACCCTGAAGGCGCAAAAGTCAAGATAATTCGGTGAAAAAATGCAAACCACAAAAACTCCAGTCGCCCTAGTAAACGCGGACGGGCTTATCCTCGGCAGAATGGCCAGCAAAGTCGCCAAAAAACTGCTAAATGGAGAAAAAGTAATCATTGTTAACGCCGAGAAAGCCGTGCTTTCGGGAAAAAAGAAAAGCAAAGTGGCAGAAGCCAAAGAGTTCCTTGAAGTCGGAGCCCCAAGGCAAGGGCCATTCCACTACAGGCGGCCAGACAGGATATTGCGCAAGACCGTCAGGGGAATGTTGCCGTTCAAGCAGCCGAAAGGAAAACAGGCTTACAAGAAACTGAAGGTATTTATGGGTGTGCCCGAAGACCTTAAAGGTCAACAGATGATCACGCTTAAAGAAGCCGAAGCCGCAAAACTTAAAGGGCCATACTTCACCCTTGCGGAATTGGCGAAAGAAATAGGATGGAACCAAGGTGAATAAACATGCCAGCCAAAAAAGTTTTAGTTGTTAGCGGAAAAAGAAAAACAGCCGTAGCCCGCGCCGTCGTCAGACCAGGCGTCGGCAGAGTAAGAATAAACATGGTTCCTGTGGAAATATTTGAACCAGAAATCGCCCGCGAAAAAATCATGGAACCCCTCCTACAGGCTGGGGAAGACGTTTGGAAACAACTGGACATGGACGTTAAAACTTCAGGAGGAGGCTACATGGGACAGGCGGAAGCCGCGCGCATGGCGGTTGCAAACGCGCTGTTGAAATGGACAAAAAGCGGTCACTTGCGCACAGTTTTCACTGAATACGATAGGACGATGATTGCCGGAGACTCCCGAAGTAAAGAACCCAAAAAGTTCGGAGGCCCGGGTGCACGCGCAAAGGGGCAGAAAAGTTATAGGTAAGGAGAAAAAAGGCAATGATAATTCCAGTGAGATGTTTCACCTGCGGCAAGCTGATTGGCGATTGCTGGGAAGAATTCGCTCGGAGAATAAAAACAGGCGAAAACGCCAGCGACGTCTTAGACAGCTTGGGAATCAAAAGATACTGTTGCAGGCGAATGCTACTTTCAAACGTGGAAATATTAGACGAAGTTTTGCGCTTTTATGAAGAGGCGGAAAAAAGAAAAGAAGCCCGCAACCTATACTAATTTTTCCAAGGTTGTTGTTTTTCTCGATAGTGCGTGTCGCTACCAACAAAACATGATAGGGTACGGGGTTTGTTGCAGAAACGGGGGGTGGGATTTGAACCCCAGCAACAGTTGAGATGTCACCCGCAAACTCTCCATTTTTACCAAAAAAGCGAAAAAATGAAGATAACAAGCAATCTTTAAATATTAATTTAGACTACAATTTTGCAGGGTTTTTTATGAAAAAAAACAGTAAGAAATTTACTACAAATTTTGGCAAACGAGTAGATGACGACCAGAATTCGGTTACAGCGGGAGTTCGCGGTCCAGTATTGTTGCAAGATGTTCATTTAATTGAAAAACTGGCTCACTTTAATCGTGAACGTATACCTGAACGAGTTGTCCATGCAAAAGGAGCTGGGGCTGGAGGTTACTTTGAAGTAACTAAAGATGTAACCAAATATACTCAGGCAAAATTTCTCTCTGAAGTAGGTAAACAAACCGAAGTTTTCGTAAGATTTTCAACAGTTGGCGGCGAAAAAGGATCAGCGGATGCTGAACGTGACCCAAGAGGGTTCGCAGTTAAGTTTTACACAGAAGAGGGCAACTATGATCTTGTTGGAAATAACACGCCGGTTTTCTTTATTCGCGACGCCTTAAAGTTCCCAGACTTCATTCACACTCAAAAACGCAATCCAGACACTAATCTCAAAGATGCAAACATGTTCTGGGACTTTCTGTCTTTAACACCAGAATCGCTTCACCAAGTGACAATCCTATTCTCTGATAGAGGAACCCCCAAGTCTTTTCGAAACATGAACGGCTATGGTAGCAATACTTTCAAGTGGTATAATGAAAATGGTGAATCCTTCTGGATAAAATACCACTTCAAAACCGATCAAGGCATAGAGAATTTCACCCGTGAAGAAGCTGAACACACAAAAGGCGTTGATCCTGATCATGCCACACGGGATCTTCACAACGCAATTAAAAAGGGAGACTACCCCTCATGGACACTTCAAGTGCAAATAATGCCGGTTAAGGAGGCTGAGAATTACCGGTTTGACGTTTTCGACGTCACCAAAGTATGGCCTCATGGAGACTATCCAGTAATGGAGGTAGGCCGCATGGTTTTAAACCGTAATCCAGCCAACTATTTTGCTGAGGTAGAACAGGCAGCATTTTCGCCAGGAAATTTTGTGCCAGGGATTGCAGCGTCTCCTGATAAAATGCTTCAGGCTCGTCTTTTTGCCTATCACGACGCTCATAGGCATCGCTTGGGACCCAACTATCACCTTTGCCGGTTAACAGACCCAAAGCAGTTAAAACAGAAAACTATCAGCGTGACGGGTATATGCGTTTTGACCCCAACGGCGGTGGTGGACCCAACTATTATCCCAACAGTTTTGGCGGTCCAGAACCAGATATACAAGCAGCTGAACCACCATACGAAGTATCTGGAAAAGCAGGTCGCCATAAATATAACCATCCTAACGATGACTTCGTGCAGCCTGGAACGCTTTATCGCAAAGTCATGACTGACGTAGACAGAGACCACCTAATTGGGAACATAGTATCTCACCTATGTAATGCAAAAAAGGAAATCCAAATTCGACAAGCGAAAATCTTCTACAAAGCTGATCCTGAATATGGTCAACGTGTAGCTGAAGGCTTGAAGATTAAACTATAGAAAACCAATTCACTACTTTTCAAGAGCACGAAGGTTTTTGGTGGGGTCGCTGGGATTTGCTCCCAGCCCTCGGTGGCGACATCTCCCGCGATCCACTTTTTTCAGCTGCGGAGCCACTTTTGTTCAAATTGGCAAAACGTCTACTAGCTTCTCAAGGCTGAACTGCACCCAATCATTATGTTGGGAGAAGAATTAATTTTTCAGCTGGAAGAATCCTGTTGATTTGGTTTGCTAAAATCATCGTAAGTCCATCTTTCAATAGTTTTGTTGAAGATAGGCTATTTTCCAAGCTTTCATTTGATGCATATCTTTGGGTCTGTTTCTGTTCGTTAGACTCCAGTTTTTTTAGAGTTTTCTCCATAAGTTTCTGATAATGTTCGATCGGAGAAGTAGCTGTTTTATCAGCTTTTTTAATTGCCCTAACTGCTAATCGTCCGCTTAATGCTGCCAGATCCATGCCTACTCCACGATATAGGTCTATTAAACCTGCAGCATCTCCAGCTAGCAATATGTTGTCTTCTCCAAGGAACGTTGTTATTTTCTGGGTTGATGCAAATCCCTCTTTTTTCACGATTTTTCCTTGAAGGGCATATTTTTCTTTTACATGATTATAAAACCTGTCTGCATACTCGACTGCATTTTCGTTTGCTCCTGTTCCTATGACCCATTTTTCATCTTTCAAATAGACCCAAGCAAACATTAATGGACAAAACTCTCGGTTATAATACATGTATAATTTATTTGGGTCAAGATTGCTTTTTCCTTCAAAATAGTAGTTTATCGCTGTTCCTAAACGCTTTTTTTCTAGAGATTCAGGTTTTAGTTTGCTTCTTATTCCAGATAGCATTCCGTCTGCACCGATGAGGAAGCGAGTGGTGATTTGAGTTGTTTTAGTGTCTTTTGATAGGGTTAGCTTGGTTCCTTTCTGGGTCTTGTTGAATTCAATTAAAGAAGTGTTATCTTGAAAATCTGCTCCCTGCTCGATGGCGAGTTGATTTAGCCAGCTGTCAAAGGTTGATCGCCAAAAGTTCAGCATCTGCATTTTTCCCCCCAAGGTTTTCCCTGCGGGGGTAATAATATCCACTTTGTAAAGCTCATTAGTGCATAGTTTTTCTTTGGGAATTTTTTTTCCTATAAGTTTTTCGAAGTAAGAAAATTGTATTCCTGAGCAAGGTTTGTTCCTTGGTGTCTTATATTTCTCAATGAGAAGGGTTTTAAATCCCTGCTGTGCACTGAACCTTGCGGCTACTGAACCTGCAACGCCGCCTCCAACTACGGTGACATCGTACTCTTCCAATATTCTCATCTTTATTCTATTATCCCTTTAGCGCTGTGTTAAACTATGAGGCTCTTGGACCATTCAGAGATTTTCTTTTCAGTTATTTCTCTGTCTTTTTGAGCGTTGGTTATTGTTAATTCCCCGACAAAATTGCATCCAGGCATCAATTCCTTCAAAGTTTTGAAGACCCGCTCTGGCTGTGACCCAAGGTTTGTGCAAAAAAGGGCCACCTGCTTTCCCGAAAAATTGTGGTCTCTTAGATATGTTCTTACGGCGGGTGTAATTCTCTTATTCCACATGGGGGTTCCCACAACAATAAGATCATATTCTTTGGGAGATCTCTCCATTTCAGCGATTTTTGTTACTCTTCCTCTTGTTGCATCGTAGCCACTCAAAATGAAGCCCAACAGCCCTTTTCTTTTTTTCTTGTCAATAATTTCTTCAATATCCGCTCCGATTTCCTGAGATATCTTCTCCGCTACGAACCGTGTATTGCCCCTTCTTGAGTAGTAAACAACCAACGATCTCATTCAAGATCATTCCTATTCTTATTTGCCGGAGTTAGGTTCATTTTATAAGCTTAGTTTAATATATAAACCGTGAAGTAGAAAAAACTCCACTTAGTTTAGGCAAGGTGACTCACATGGAGAAATTCTTTCAAGAAAAACAAATTGCACTGTTGAGGCAGAACCTCCAAACTATTTTGGAACTAGCCCAAGGAGTTGCAAGCAATGCTAAGACATTGTCCAATGTCTTGTCTGCCAATGGGAGCCTGCAGCCTCAAGAAGCTAAACAGTTTTTGGATCACTACAAGGGGCTCTTGGGAGAAAAGGAAATTCTAATTCTGCTTGGGCTTTCAATGAAAGATGGCATAGGCTTCAACAGGATTAGAGCCATACTGAAAGGTGTGATGAGCTCCAAAACTATATCTGAGAAGCTGAAGCGGTTGGAGCAAGAACATTGGTTAACTCGTACGATCGTCAGTGATAGGCCATTTCGTGTCTCATATTCATTGACTCCTCTTGGAAGAAGAATCGCGAATCTATCGTCGGTTATTGGGATAATGATACTATTTCCTGAAGAACCAAAGAGCACGCTTAGTTAGACTAGCAGGCGCCTAACCCCACTCAAATGGGGCCAAGGCTTCGTAAGTAACTGGCAGAGGCTACAAAGATTTGAACCACTACCACCGTGGAGATGTCACCCGCAAATCCTCTTTTTCTTCTTGGGAAAACTCCTTACTTCCAGCTACACTTTACAGATGCTGTTGAGAGGCTATCTCTGCCAAAACTGCAGTCACCGTTTTTTCCAAACCTACGAGTGAAAGCATAGTTCAAGCTACGTTTCAGTCTTTAAATAAGGGGCTATAGTCTGCCGTGAGCACATCAGTCCTCAGAAATTCTCGCAAAGACCAGTTAGTACGAGTATAGCTCTCCGTAAGGTCTTTTGGAAACGGGCACTATTTTGCGGAACTTTGCACTCATAACTTTTCCATAATCAGCACCGAAGTGCTCACAGAATTCCTTCACCAAAGTTTCAATAATGCGGGTATCGCGTTTGCCCACTTTCATAACCCTTGTTCCCTTTCCTACTTCAAGTATGTCGCCGCGCTCGTAAATTACGCCGCCATGCATCCCTGTGCCCACGAACCTTGCCGTGCAGCATTCGCCCTTTGGCAAGGTTAAACCCAGAACTATGATTACGCCGCCTGCCATGTACTCGCCTAGGAAGTCCTGTGCAGTGCCGCCTATGACTAGCTGCGGCTTTCTGCTTTTATATTCCTTCATGTGGATGCCTACTCTGTAGCCCACGTCATCGCGAACAAAGATTTTTCCGCCTCGCATCGAGTGACCAGTTATGTCTCCAGCGCTACCGTGAATGACGATTTGCCCCTCGTTCATTGTGTTGCCGCAACCGTCCTGCGCGTTCCCATGAACCACAATTTTGGGTCCATTCATAAAAGCGCCCAAGTCGTTTCCTGGAGTCCCGTAAATGTCGATTTGGAACTCTGCGTCTAAGTCGGTTCCGATGTATCGCTGTCCATAAACGTTGTGAACCTCTATTTTTTCAGCGCCGTTGCTGCTGATGGCTCTCAACAAGCGGTTAAGGTCCTTGTAGTGCATGCCGTCAGCGTCGATTTTCCACACTTCATTTTCTACTTTCACACGCGGAAGAAACTTGGCGCTGATTTCTGCAATTACTTTTTCTTCTTCAAGCACCGCTATCATTCTCCTGCCATCTTCACGCCTAAAATCTTTAGCTCAGTCTCCGTTAAACCCACACCTCTGAGAGCCAAACGGTTCCCACGCAAACTCTCAATGGCGTTTATGCCCATGCCACCCATCATGTCCTTGATTTCCAAGCTCCACCCGCGAAGGAGATTCACCAGCCGCTCCGTGGCTATGTCAGGATTAACTCGTTTAGAAATCCACGGATCACTCGTCGCTATGCCCCATGGACATTTGCCCGTGTAACATTTCTGGCAAACCGTGCAACCAATAGCCACAAGGGCAGCAGTAGCAATGTACACGGCGTCAGCACCTAATGCGATGGCTTTAACGATGTCTGCGCTGCTTCTGATGCCGCCAGCCGCAACGATAGAAGCCTGGTTACGGATACCTTCTTCACGCAAACGCTGGTCTACTTGCGCAATAGCTAATTCGATAGGGATGCCCACGTTGTCCCTGATTATCTTCGGTGCAGCCCCAGTGGCACCTCTAACACCGTCTAAGGCTATTATGTCAGCGCCAGCACGAACCATACCGCTGGCAATCGCAGCTGAATTATGAACCGCAGCAATCTTCACCGAAATGGGCTTTGCGTAGTCAGTAGCCTCTTTCAACGCGTAAATCAGCTGCCGCAAGTCTTCTATGGAGTAGATGTCATGCTGAGGAGCAGGAGAAAGCGCATCCGTGCCCGTAGGAATCATACGCGTTCTTGCAACGTCCGCCGTGACTTTCTCGCCTGGCAAGTGCCCACCTATCCCCGGCTTTGCACCTTGTCCAATTTTGATTTCCACAGCAGCGCCAACATCAAGATACGTTGGATGCACGCCAAATCGACCTGAGGCAACTTGAACAATCGCATGCGAACCGTACTTGTACAGGCTTTTATCTAAACCGCCCTCGCCCGTGTTAAAGTAAGTGCCGCATTCCGTAGCAACCCGCGCTAGCGCCTCATGCACGTTTAGGCTTATGGCGCCGTAGGACATAGCTGAGAACATGATTGGCGTGTCCAGGCACAGTTGAGGAGTCAACTCCGTCTTTAAAGCAACACAGCCGTTTTCCAGCTCCATCTCCAGCTGATCTGGTTTCGCGCCTAGGTAAGTTCTGATTTCCATAGGTTCCCGTAACGGGTCTATCGACGGATTGGTCACTTGGCTGGCGTTAAGAAGAAGGCGATCCCAGTAAGTGAAGTATGGCTTGTCGCAGCCCATGCCAGTTAAGATAACGCCGCCAGTTTCAGCCTGTTTTTTGACATCTCTGATGGCACCTAATGTCCAGTTAGCGTTCTCGGTGTTGGCATTCGGGTTTTTTCTTATGTTTATGGCGTGGGTGGGGCAGAAAGTTACGCAGCGTTGGCAGTTAACACAGTTTTCGTCCCTACTGCAAATCACATCGTCTTCAGCATCGTAGTAATGCGTATCATACGTGCACTGGTTCACGCAGACTTTGCAGCGGATACATCTGTTTGGGTCTCTCTCAACAAGGTATTCAGGAAGCAGGTAAGTTTTCACTTCATTTTCCCTCCGCACAAGCTAAGACCTCAACAGTCTGCCGTTTACCGAGTTTGCCGACCACAGGTTCGCCTCCTCTCGGGTACCAGAACCTGTCCAGCGTTGGAGAAACAAGGCGCATTGCCGCTTCCTCAGAGGACAGATACAGAAAGTTGCCTCTGGTGCCAGCCACTAGAGGGCGCAGTTTGATTCTGTCTGTCAGCCCAATCATCTCGCCATGGTGCGCCACAATCACGCTGAAAGGACCGTTCATCAACAAGCTTCCATAAGTCTGACGCAGAGTTCCATAGACACGCTGTTGCTTGGGTTCCATGGCGTCTATTTCGCTCCACAGAGGCGCCGCTAAGATTTTGGAAACTATCTGGATTGGCAAATGCTGTTTACGCATGAGGAGATCGAAAGCGTAAGCTAATACTTCTGTGTCTGTTTGCATGGTGCATTTGTAACCGTACATTTCCAAGTAGCGGCGGTTTATGCCGTAAGAGGACAGTTCCCCGTTGTGCACCACCGTCCAGTCTAGGATGTTGAACGGGTGAGCCCCGCCCCACCAGCCTGGAGTGTTTGTTGGAAACCTGCCGTGGCATGTCCATAGGTATCCTTCGTACTCTTCTAAACGGAAGAAGTCCGCTATGTCCTCTGGGTAGCCTACGCCTTTGAATACGCCCATGTTTTTGCCGCTTGAGAAAACGAACGCTTTGCCCGTTTCCGTGTTAATGCGCATTACCTTTTCTGTCACATAGTCTTCTGCTGTCTGGCTTTCAGGTCTCCGTTTTCTAGGCTGGACGAAGTAGCGCCACACTAATGGTGGGTCTCGAACGTTAGCTTCTCTTGTAGGTATTTCCTCTTCGTGTATCACAGTGAAGTTCTCACGCAGCAGTCTATCCGTTTTTTCCTTCGCATCTCTGCTCAGGTACATTATGTGAAAAGCGTAATCATCTTGGTGCTCTGGGTAAATGCCGTAAACTGCGAAGCCTCCGCCTAGACCGTTTCCACGCTCATGCATGTTCGCTATGGCTTTAACTGGATCTCGTGACGAGAATCTCTTGCCTTCCAAGTTCATCATGCCGAACAAGGAGCAACCGTCGAAGTCCTTGTCGTCATTGTAAGGGTTGTTTATTTTGCTTAGATTCCTCATTTGTATTCCCCCGGGTAAACTTTTTTTCGTAAAGAGCGTGGCACAGTTGCGAGGCAGAAGTCTTCTGAGAGAAGTTCTTGTTTGAATTTTTTCACGTTTGCACCATTCTTCATAAGGTGGAACAGGACGCCTGCCTGTTCTATGTCGTTTGCAAGGGTTATGCCTACGATCACGTTGTCCTTGAGCACAATTTTTTTGTAGAGGTTCCTCTCTGGGTCGTGCTTGGTCAAGATTTCGTACGCGTCATCTTCTTTCGGGTTAGCTATACCAATGGAGATTATCGGTATGCCGAAGTACTTCAGGGCGCTCATTGCGGTGCCACCTGGGTAATCTGCTTTTTTCCCAGCCATGTTATAACCCGCAACTTTCCCTTCTAGCTGCGCAAGAGGCCAAAGAGGCAGCAGCCTGTTTTCGCCAAACACGAAGTCGTAAGCTTCAGCGACATCCCCGCTGGCGTACACGTCGGAAACGTTCGTTTGCATGAAACTGTCCACGAGTACGCCTCTATTCGTCTTCACATCAGTTCCTGAAACAAGCTCCATGCGCGGAATAACGCCTATCGCGATTATTACCAAGTCGCATTGCACTTGGTCACCGTTGGTCAAGACGGCGCCGCCAACAGCACGGTCGTCTTCAGGCTTCCCTGTTACTCGCTGAACTGATTGACCTGTGACAATAGTGACCCCTGCTTTTCTGATTACGTTTTCAACCATCTCTGAAGCTGTCGGGTCCAGTATGAGGCTAAGGATTGTGTCTTTTAATTCCACCATAGTCACTTTCAAGCCGCGTTTTACCAGCGCCTCAGTTACGCTGACCCCGATTAGACCACCGCCGATTACTACGGCGCTTGTGGCGTTTTCAACTTTTGCTAATAAGTGTTCAGCGTCAGAAAGCGTGGTGAAAGTGAACACGCCGTCTTTATCGGCACCTTCTATCTTTGGGACGAAGGGCTTTCCGCCAGTGGCAATTAGCAATTTCTCGAAGTTCACATGATCTCCTTTGTCAAGCGCCACGTATTTGTCAGCTAGATTTAGGCTTACTGCGGTTCTTCCCGTTAGGGCTTGAACTTCGTTCTTCTGCCAGAATTGGTCTTCACGGCACATCATTTTTTCAAAATTGGCTTTTCCGCTGACTAAGTCGGAGATCATTGGGCGAGAGTACTGTGGGCAGGGTTCTTCGGAAATCACTGTTATAGTGCCTATGGGGTCTACTTCTCTGATTGCTTCAACCGCGCCGATTCCTGCCGCTGAAGCGCCCACTATCACGTACTTTGACATTAGGGCTTCACCTCTTTATACACTAAAGCGCCGTTGGGACAGTTAGCGACGCACGCTGGAACATCCAGTTCTGAGCAGAGGTCGCATTTTGAAACTACTTTGCCTGAAGCATCCATTTTGATGGCGCCGTACGGGCAGACCATGATGCAGGTCCAACAGCCAATACACTTTTCAGCGTTATGCGTCACCAATCCAGTTGCTTCATCTTTTTGCATGGCGCCTGAGAGGCAAGCGGTAACGCATGGTGCATCTTCGCAGTGTCTGCACTGGATGGCGAAAGAGACAGGTTTGTTCACTTCCAACCTTACTCGGCTGAGTGGGCGAGGGTTTTCCCTGTTGTAAGCCTTAATGATGTCTTTTGACTTGGAGTGCTGGACGGTGCAGTAGACTTCGCAGAGTCCGCATCCCATGCAGAATTCTTCTTTTGCAATGATTCTTTTCATGCGTTATGCCTCACTCTTTCGTAAGCAGAAGCGCGAGCATATGACCATAAGAAACAAGCGGTTTGATAGTTTTTGAGTAGAGGACAGCACCTTCGGTAACCGTTTGTTCAGCAAAGTTTGCGCGGTCTCTACAAGAGTTTATGGTCATTATTATCCCAGATTCCATGGAAGTCAACATAGTAAGTGGCACATATTCTATATAACTTTACTGAAAAGCATTTATATACACGGTAATGAATTATAGTGTATAAACGAAATATATGTATGGGTGAACGTGTATGGCAGAAAAAGACTTAGGATATAGAAGAGTCCAACGCACAGGAAGAGGCTCCTACATCATATCCCTACCAAAAGAATGGATACAAGACATCGGACTAAAAAAAGGAAGCGAAATCGACTTCAATGTACAACCCGATTCGTCGCTAACTTTGGTTCCGAGAAAACTGAAAGAAAAATACGGAGAAGACAAGTATGCTAAACTCAAAGAATACTACATTAACGTTGAGGCATCAGAAGAAGACCTGCAATCAACGCTTCGAATGATAAAAGCCCTATACGTCATAAGTGCTGACATAATACGAATCCACTTCAAAGGAGCAGAAGACGCGTCAAAGTGCAAAACTGAGATAAAAAATTTCGCCAGAGACACTCTTCTAGGCGCAGAAGTCATCGACGAAACCCCAGACGAAATCACGCTACAAATTCTCATAAAACACTCAGAATTTCCCATTGAAAACGCCGTCAGAAGAATGGCTATCATAGCACTTTCAGCTAACAGAGATGCCATAGAAGCACTGAAAAACCGAACTGAAGCACTGTTTCAAAGCGTAATTAACGCTCACCACGACGCAAATAGGCTAGGTCTATACGCTGTTCGCCAATTGAAATTTGGCATAGAACGAAACCTGTTCAGAGAGCTAGGCTTCAGAACCCCTAAAGAATTTCTAATGTACAGAATAATTGTCAACGACATAAAGAACATTGGCGAAAACGCAATAAACATAATCAATAATTTAGCAACATTCCAAAAACAAATCGATGACCAAGTGCTCTTCATAAAAGAACCCATAGACGAAGAAGTATACTCGCAAATGCTCAACTTCAACTCTTTAGCGCACCAACTGTTCGAAGAATCCACAAAGGCAATTTTCAAAAGAGCATACAACGACGCCGAGAAAATAATCACTAAACGCGGGTCTTTTGTACCACTGGAAAATGAGCTTATCAGGCTTATGTCCAGCAAGAAACTGGACCCTAACGTCGCGGCGATTCTCAGGTTGATTCTGGACAGTTCAAGAAGAATAATGGATTACGGGCAAGACATTGCTGAATTAACGCTGAACCGAACAGTAGAAGAAATATGCACCTCCTTCGAAGTCAAATAACACGATTCGCGTTGGCTAATGGCGAATCATTCGGCTTTCTTGATTGCTTTCCTAGCTTTTACAAAATAGACCAAGGCTGCTCTTCCTTAAGCCAAAGATTTTCTCTGAAAAGCGTAGTTAACTTAAAGAATAAGCATAAACATAACGTAAGCGAATCATGATGAGAAAGGACTCAAGTGGTGGAGGCTAGAAGTGGCGCAGGCAACCTTCGAAGAAATCAGTGCATCCGACTTTTTCTACCGTAACAGAGACATTGCTGGCTTCACTAACCCGTCCAGAGCCATTTTCGCGGCAATCCGCGAACTCGTGGAGAACTCTTTGGATGCTACTGAAAGCCAGAAGATACCGCCAGAAATTTACGTGCGCCTCTCTTTCGAGGGAGAAGCGACCAAAGACACCCAAATTTACAAACTAAGAGTCGAAGACAACGGTTCTGGAATCCAGCCTCGGTTTATTCCTTCAGCTTTTGGACAAGTCCTCTACGGTTCAAAGTACAAGCTGAAACAGACGAGAGGCACTTTCGGTTTAGGCGGCAAAATGGCTGTGTTATACGGGCAAATCATGACGCATCAGCCTGCCTACGTCATTTCGAGCACTGGCTTGGCTAAGGTTTACTCTTTTAAGCTGATGATTGATATTCAACGAAACCGCCCTGTAATTCTCGACCGCAAAGTGCTTATAAACAAGGAGCAGTGGCGCGGCACAATAGTGGAGTTCACCCTTGAAGGCGACTACCTGCGAGCTAGGTCCAAGATTCTGGATTACCTCAAGCAGACAGCCATGGTGAATCCATACGCAAATTTGACTTTCGTCGACCCTAAAGGCAGACTCTACAAGTTCACAAGAGCTACAAAGGACATGCCTGAGCCGCCAAAAGAGACAGAGCCGCATCCCTACGGAGTTGACGTGGAACTTCTTCAGCGACTCATTCAGGTAACTCCGTATAAAAATATGATAGAGTTTCTGAAGCGTCACTTTCACAGAGTCGGCGACATCACGGCGCAGAAGTTCTTGGAATTCAGCGGCTTAAACCCGTCAAAAAATCCGAAAAGGCTTTCACATGAGGAAATTGTAAGGCTAATGCAGAACCTGAAGAAGTTTAAAGAGTTTCTGCCACCAGACGCCAGTTGCTTATCGCCACTAGGCGAAGAACTCTTAAAAGCTGGAATCATGAAGGAACTGAAGCCTGAATACTTGGTAGTTAATCAGCGTAAGCCTTCAACTTATGCGGGTCACCCGTTCATCATTGAGTTAGGCATCGCTTATGGCGGCGAGATTCCTAAGAAAGGAAGTTTCGTGATCTACCGTTTCGCCAACAAGATTCCGCTACTTTACGATGAGGCAAGCGATGTTTCGTTCAGAGTGATAAACTCTATGAATTGGCGCAGGTACAAGGTTTCGCCTGACATGCCCATCGCCATCGTGGTGCATATTTGCAGCACCAAAGTCCCCTACAAAACAGTTGGTAAAGAATTCATAGCTGACCGACCCGAAGTTAGAAGGGAAGTGGCGAATGCGTTGCGCGAGGTTGGCCGTCAACTCCAGCATTTCCTATCCAAGCGTGAACACGTAGACAAGGAGAAACGGCGGCTCAGCGTTTTTGCCAAGTACCTGCCGCGAATCGCAGAGTTTTCTACGATTCTTGCTGGAAAAGAGAAGCGTCCCGACATTGAAAAATTGATAAAGAGTGTGCAGAAGTATGGCAAAGAAGAAAAGTAAAGGCGTTATTGCTGAGAAGAAAAGCGAAGTAATGAGTAACCTAAAGAAGTTAGGCACACAAATTTATGATCAACTGGACAGTGGGGTTTTCCCCACAATCGCCATGCCCAGTCGCTCCACGGAGAACATTCACTATGATCCAGACCTTCGCCAGTATGTCCTAGGCGAAAAAAGTGTTACCAGAAGTGCGCGAAACATCCGTCACGTGAAACCGTTTACGCAGCTCGCGTGGGCTGCCATGTTCTCAAACGAACTCACATCTCACCGTAAAACCTCAACTCTGAGAGACGTTTACTACTCTGCCCAAGCTTATAACATGACTTTCAAGGACCAGCAGGAATCTAACAATATAATAACTGATCTTGAAACTGCGACCAGCCATTCCAGAGAAGATTTTAACATTTTTCCTGAAGAGCGTTCCGCGGTCTTCGGCGACCTTACCATAGAGTATACGGTTCCAGGCTACGAGGGTAAAACCTTGAATTTGTCATCGCATCCCGACGGCGTCCTGATTGGTCCAGCTTTGACTTCCTCCGAGTTCGCAAGCACCACAGCGGACAAGGTCATAGCCATAGAGAAAGGCGGCTTGTTCACCAGATTCATCGAAGAAAACGTGCATAAAAAGCACAACGCCGTGCTGGTCCTGACGGCTGGTCAAGCGCCTAGGCAGACACGTTACTTCATAAGACGCTTGCATGATGAGCTTAAGTTGCCCGTGTACATTTTCACTGATGGCGATCCATGGGGCATGCACATCGCCATGGTTATAATCTCTGGCTCAGCGAACGCGGCGCACCTTCGGGAGTTGAACACGCCTGACGCGAAATGGAGCGGCGTCTGGGCTTCAGACATCGTCAACTACAAGCTACCTACTGACCCGCTGGACGACGTGGACGTAAAGAGGCTTTACGAGTTGCAGAGGGACCCACGGTACAAGGAAGACCCGCTGTGGCAGAAAGAAATCAAAACGTTCCTGAGGATAAAGCGGAAGGCGGAGCAAGAGGCGTTCAGCCGCTACGGCTTAACTTATATCGTTGATGAATATTTGCCCACCAAACTGAAAGAAACCAAATAACAGAGAAACGTATAGCGATTTGCAGTTCATTTTTTTCTCATAAACAAGATCGCCACCACTATCCCAGCTGCACCTGCTAAGAGTAAAGTCAAAGCCAAAACTTGTTTTTCTAGAGGAATCTCTTGCCAAGCGGTAAACATACCTGAAACTGCAGAATCCGATGTCATTTGAACAAGAACATCATCCCCTGGTTCTATGATGAATTCATAGTTTGTACAATCACACACATACTCGTCATCTAGGTATAGCTTCACAGTTGCGCTAGCTTGTAAGGCTAAATGGAGCCTACCATTGGCATGCCAAGGTATTTGGTAGGTGTAGCCTGGACCGAAAGTAAACCTTTCTCCAGCGCCATGATGCGGAACAAGCGTTGGGAAAAGAAATTGCAGAAACAGAAGATACGCTAATCCTGAGAAAGCCAGCAAGGAGAAGATAGCTAATAACGCGACCACTTTTAATGGTAACTTCTTCACGTCGAGCACTCACAATAAATTCTCGGGTTCAGTCTTTTACCTTTTGTGGAACAAACGTTTACTAAGTGCTTACAGGCGATTATCGTTAGCATCTCTACTGTGCTTTTTCAGCGAAAATATAAAATAACTGTTCCTGTTATAGTGGAAGCACATCTTCTATGTTTAGGCTGTTGCTTCTATTTTCTCGGTGCTCAATATTCTGGTTACGAGATCTTTTCCCAGATTCTTAGACGCGCCCAAAACTTCTATGCCGATGATGCGCCCATTCTTGTCAAGGTCGATAACCACGTTTTCCGCAAGCTCCTCGCTAACATCATACTTGGCTTTTCTCAGCCAAATATACATAGCATCAGCCTTCTCGTCGTATTCAACCCGCACCATCCTGCGTCACAGTCTCCTTGTCCAATAAACTGTAACAACAGTTATTTTACCATTGCTCTTCTCGCAAACAGCTTTGAGATACCTATCTCCATATTTTCTTACAGCGACAAACCTGCCCAACCGCGATGGAACAGTAAAATCAGGATGCAAAACAGTGTCCTCAACATCAGACTTCAAAATCCGCCTATGCTCCATTCTTGATTTCGCGTGCTTCGTATAGACAATTGCCATTTCCGCTCAATACAGCTGTTTGAGGCACCAACATAAAACACTTACTGCCTTCCACCTTGCCGACTGAAAAACAACAAAAAGTAACCAGAAACAACCAATTTGCTCTCTCAACCTTCCACCCAACCCGCGCAAACCCGCAAAAACCCCGAGCGACAAAGAGAAATTTAAAATAACTCTTACTGTTTTATGTAGGAAACACACATGGGAGAAACGGAAGGAACGGCATGAGCGAAGGAGACACTTTCTGGCTATCTCTGGCAGAGAAGTTTTTCGGCCTTATTCTCACAATCGTAGGCGTTTTATTCCTCTATTTCACCCTCACAAGCACCGCAGCGCTGGGCGTTTTCACAGGGCTTTTCGGTTTCTTAAGCATCGTGGTTTTGATTATCGGCGTGTTCCTGCTTTTGGTCAGGCCGCCAGAATAGGCAACGCCTTATTCTCTTCTTTCAACCACTATCCTGCAGTTTGTAGCCAACGCGGTTATAACGCCTAACGCTGTCAGCCACGGAGCCAGAACTGTGCCTATTACGCCTATGGTGGCTGGAATCTCAAGCAAAGGTTTTCCCGTCTCATCTTTCACAATTATCCGCGTCACGTTTCCTTCGTGCAGCAATTCTCTGACTCGGTCGACGAGGTTGCTGGCTGAGACGCTGAATTCTTCTCTGGTGACTTTGGCTACTGGAGCGCCGCAAACAGGGCAGAACTTATCGTCCTCTTTCAGAGGAGCACCGCACTTTGTGCAATAAGGCAAGCTTTTTCACCTCATATTGGCAAGATTTGTGACACGCTTAAAAATATTGCTAAACCGTTGGCTGAGTGTTTATTAAGTAATGCCTCATTATTTTCTGTCAGTCTCGCCTATGCATAATAAAAACGAAAGGATGCGTTCAGATGCCTATCCGCCAACCTATAGTGTGCGTTCTCGGTCACGTGGATACTGGCAAGACTCTGCTCTTGGACAGAATTAGAAAAACAAGCGTACAGGCAAGAGAGGCAGGTGGCATAACGCAGCACATAGGCGCAAGCTTCTTCCCGGTTGAAACGCTCAAGCAATTGATCGGTCCCTTGCTTTCCACGTTGAAAGGCGAAATCCAAATTCCAGGCTTGTTAATCATTGACACGCCTGGGCATGAGGCTTTCACCAATTTAAGGCGGAGAGGTGGAAGCGTAGCCGACATAGCCATTCTCGTAATCGACATCCTGCGGGGCTTTGAGGCGCAAACTTACGAGTGCATAGAAATCTTGAAAGCCCGCAAAACGCCTTTCATAGTGGCGGTTAACAAAATCGACCGTGTTTCAGGCTGGAAGTCTCAACCAGCTACGCCTTTCTTGAAGGCTTACGCGGTTCAGGATGCTTATGTTAAAGAGAGCTTGGATAACAGGCTCTACGAGATTATGGGCACGTTTTCACGTGAGGGCTTCCGCACCGACCGCTTTGATAACATCAGAGATTTCACGTCAACAATCGCTTTGGTGCCTACCAGCGCAAAGACTGGCGAAGGCTTAAACGAGCTTCTCATGGTTCTCGTCGGCTTAACACAGCAGTACTTAAAGAAGCAGTTGCAGACCACGGAAGGCGCAGCGAAGGGCTCCGTTCTCGAAGTCAAAGAAGAACCAGGCTTAGGCTTAACGCTTAACATCATAATCTATGATGGCGCACTGCAAAAGGACGATTTAATCGTGGTGGGCGGCAAAGAGAAACCCATTGTAACCCACATAAGGGCGATTCTAGTTCCTAAGCCCTTGGATGAAATCAGGGACCCACGTGACAGATTCAGCTCGGTTGACTGTGTTTTTGCAGCGGCAGGCGTGAAAATAGTTGCGTCCGGCTTAGAAGGCGCTCTTGCAGGAGCGCCCTTATACGCTGTTCCTCCAGGCGAGGAACCAAAAAAATACGCCAAACTCGTCACCGAAGAAATCAAAAAAATCAGAATCGCCACCGACGTTGAAGGCGCAGTTTTGAAGGCGGACACGCTTGGGTCCTTAGAGGCTATCGCTGAAATTCTGAAACAGAACAACGTGCAAGTTAGAATCGCGGATGTGGGTGATGTCTCCAAAAGAGACGTTGTAGAAGCTTCGGTAGTGAAAGAGCACGAGCCTCTTTATGGAGTTATCTTGGCTTTTAACGTTAAAATTTTGCCAGACGCAGCAGAAGAAGCAGAAATCAGAAATGTTCACGTGTTTAAAGAGCAAATAATCTACCATTTAATAGATAACTACTTGAAGTGGCTTAAATCTCAACGTGAAGCTAAACTTGAGCAAGAATTTGAAAAACTCGTCAAACCTGTGAAAATCCGCATCATGGAAGGTTACGTTTTTCGAAGGGCAAAACCCGCAATCTTCGGCGTGGAAATTTTAGGTGGACAGCTGAAGCCAAAATACTCTCTCGTAAGGGCTGAGGACGGTGCAGACATAGGTGAAGTGCAGCAGATCCAAGACAAGGGCAAAGCCATTCCCGAAGCCAAGCAAGGCATGCAAGTAGCCGTGTCCATGGACAAGCCCATTGTTGGAAGGCACGTTTTCGAAAAAGACATCCTCTACGTGAAAGTGTCTGAGCATGACGCAAAGGCTTTGTTGACCACTCACTTGGATAAGCTCACCGAAGATGAGCAAGAAGTGCTGAAAGAATACGCAGAGCAGATACGCAAGAAGATACCCTTCTGGGCAGCGTAACTTGAAACTGGCACTTCTTAATTCCTTGTATTACTGAACTGCAGATTTTAGTCGTGTATAGTGATTAACGGTTGCAAGTCATGGTGATTCCACAGGCAAATTCGATTAGGTTGTGGTGGTTTTTTGGTAACCACACATCGAAAGTTAGGATAAAAATTATTAGGTGAAATTTTGATAACGTTAGATTGAAGTTTTTTAGAAGAGGTGGGGGATTATTGGAGAGAAAAAGAGAGAAAGAAGGCAAAGTAAGGGATTTGGTAGAGAAGCTAAAAAGAGGAGAAATCACTTCAAAAGATGCCCTCAAAGAACTTGGGAAAAGAGGACTTTTAGAATCTGAAAGATGGGAGATTATTCCGTGGGTAGTTTATTTTGTGTTTTTGTTGCTTCCTGCAGTGTCACGTCAATTTAAATTAGATTTTTTGGCGTTTTTTGCTCAACTACCGTCAATCTCCTTTCCAGCGATTGTAATCTATGTTTTGCTTGCCATCGCATTTCTCGGCATACTTGTTGGTATTTGGGCAACTCGGATACATTACAAAAAAGGAGGACTTAACCACGATGAGACAGTCATATTGTTTAAGGAAGGCCCTTATCGAGTTATGAGACACCCTGCCGTCATGGTTATGCTGTTGCCCATTTTGTTACCTATTATCCTCAGTCCACTCATTCCATTCACCATTCTTTCAGTTGCCGCCATCATCATGATGATTGTTTATGTTTACTATGGATGCTATTTGGAAGAAAAGAAGCTTGATATACCGAAGTGGGGCGATGAATATAGGCAGTACATGAAAGAAGTACCAAGATTCAACTTCGTGCTCGGAATATGGCGATTAAGACTAAAGAAAAAAAGGTAACAGTTTGAAATTTTGCCAAAATTTAATTTCTTTATTCATGAAAGCAAATGTGTGTTTCCGATTCGTCAGCCACCGCCTACAGGTGGCAGTATCGCTAAAACATCACCGTCTTCCAGTTCTGTTTGTAGCCCGTTGAGGGTTGTGGCGCTTTTTCCGTTAATGAGAAACTGGAGGAAACTCCTAACTTCTCCAGTATTGCGGTCGTAGACGTATTCAACGAAACGGTTGCCGTAACGTTGCGCCAGCGTCTTAAGAACCACTTCGACGGTGACTTTCTCGCCTTCTGGAAACTTTAGCGTTTCCTCTTTCTTGTTGGTTACCTCTCTTAGACTGGTGAAAAAGCGAACTGAAACTTGCAACGTTAAAGCACCGTCATATTATGAGAGAAAACTGGTGAAATTAAACTGTTACGCATCAAAGCATCGACTATGCACGTTTAATTACGAGTGGAGACGCACCTGCTGGAGGAGACACCTACTCATGATGCATGTAGGGGTTTGCCTGTGCGAATTTGACGAAGCATGCTTCAGCTATCGCTATTAAAAAGAGCACTGAGATGAAGCCTGCGGTAAAAAACGTCTTCTTTCTCACAGGCAAGCCCTGCCTAATAGTGGGCTGTTTTTGTGATAAAAGGGTTTTTGTAAAGGTTTCTTGACTAAACAAGCCTGCAACGCCCGTTTTTTAGTCAAGGTTTATTGACTAACCGCGCTTTTCTTAGTCAAGGTTTCTTGACAAAGAACCCGCAGTTCACTCTAAGCTTCAGCCTTTAAATAAGGGGGCATAGTCTGCCGTGAGCACAAAAGATTTGGCTATTTTTTGAAGCTTACAGCGGCGTATCCGACAACGCTGGAGTAGTCGCCAGTTACGTCTCCGCTGCTTTTGTAGCAGAGTAGTTTTGCTTCTTTTGCGCCTAATCCTTTGGCAGCGGTTATCACTGCGGCTATTGGACCGTAGCCGCAAGCGGTTACATTTCGCGTTTCAATAATCGAGTAGAAGCGTTTTTCATCCATTGCTTCCACGGCTTTAAGCGCCGCCATATCTTTTGCCGCTGCGTTTCCCTGTGGTTCGTAATGGGTCATGTCTGATGAGGCTATAACCACCGCGTTTTTGCGGGCTAAAACTTCGACCAGTGCTTTTCCAACTTCGACAGCGGATGATAAATCTTGCATCTGGAAGCATATTGGCACGAACTTGAACTCAGAACCATAAAGGTATTGCAGAAAAGGTAGCTGAACTTCAATTGAATGCTCAAAACGGTGCGCAACCTCATCCACATCCACCAAACGCGTTTCCCGCACTATCTCGCTGGCTGTTTCAGCGTCAATTTCCACATCGCCCAGAGGCGTACGCCAAAAACCCTCATTCATCAACGCCAAAGCGCTGCCGTAACCAGTGTGGTTTGGCCCCAGAATCACGACCGTGTCTGGTTTGCCATCTGAAGCTAATTCATAATAAGCGTTGGCTGCCACGGGACCAGAAAACATGTAACCTGCATGAGGGCAAACGAGACCAAGTATTTCTCTCGGACCATTTTTGTTGACTTTTGGACGTTTTTTCGGACCAAGCTCTTGGAGGAAACAGTTTTCAATCTGTACTTTTAACGATTCGGCGTTTCCTTCGTAGAAGGTTCCTGCAACGCGTGGACGCCGAATCCCCGCCATCGGCTTAGGTGTCCTCCTCGTCTTCTCTTGAGAGCTTGGCTTCAAAATCTTCAATTATCACTGATGGGTCCTTGTCGGCTGCTAGTTCGCCTCTTTCTCGCAGAACTTGTCTTGCGAGGAGCCAAAAGATAACTGCTAAGGCTCTTCTGCCTTTGTTGTTTGTTGGGATGATGAGGTCTACTCCGGCGAATTCGTTGTCAGTGCTGCATAACGCCACTATTGGTATTCCTACTCTTGAAGCTTCTCTGACAGCTTGAGCATCTGCTCTCGGGTCGGAAACCACTATAACTTCTGGGTCGATGCGGTTGGAATACAACGGGTTTGATAGGAGCCCTGGGATGAAACGCCCTATTACAGGCGTAGCACCTGTTAACTCGCAGAATTTTTTCACTGGCTCCTGCGCATAAAGTCTACCTGCTGTCACCGCTATTTTTGCGGGTTCAAAGCGCGCTAAAAATTTGGCGGCAACTCTTATACGCTCGTCAGTTTTTTGGACATCTAAAACAAACAAGCCGTCTGGTCTGACACGGTATATGAATGGTTCCATGTCTCTGGTTTTCATCCTTGTTCCGATGTGTATCCCCGCTGACAATAGTGTGTCTCGCGGTAACAAGAGCCCCTCTGTCATTGGTGCTTCCTGTTCTTTTTCAAGTCTAATTTCTGATTTGTCTTCTCTCAATTCATCTTCTGCCATTTTCTTTTTCTCCTTAAAGTGTTTTCAAATTGGCCATTTTGGCTTTATTTCCTAAGAAATGCTCGATTCTCACTAACTCGTTTATTTTTGCAATGCGCGCTCCTTCAACGACTCCAGTTTTTATTATTGGACATTTAAACGCCACAGCCAAGTGGGCTATGTGCCAATCGCATGTGTCGCCAGAACGATGTGACATTACTGTTGTGTATCCGTGTCTTTGTGCGTTTTCGATTGTTTCCGAAGCGTCTGTGAGCGTGCCAATCTGGTTGACTTTGATTATGATTGCGTTTGCTGCATTGAGCGTTATTCCATGGTTTAATCGTTCGGTGTTGGTCGTGAACAGGTCGTCACCGCAGATCAAGCAGTTCTTAGCTTTCTTGGTGAGTTCAGCAAAGCTTTCAAAATCCTCTTCATGGAAGGGATCTTCAACATAAGCAAGATGATACTTTTCGATTAGGTCTAAAATATACTCCAGCTGTTCCTCGGTGTCTCGTTTTTTTCCTTCGCTCTCGTAAATGTACTTCTTTTCTTTTTCCTTCCATATCGAGGATGCGGCAACATCAATGCCGAAACCGCATTCAAAATCCAACTCGTTACCCACTTCTTCGCATGCTTTGGATATGACTTCGAAGGCGTCTATGTTTCCGATGTTAGCAAGCCATGCTCCTTCGGAGCTTTTTCCGCCATTGAAGAATTTATCCTTCTTTTTCAGGATTTCGCCTATTTTTCTGTGGATTTGAGCGTTTGCTGTTGCAGCTTCAAGGAATGTTTCAGCGCCGTGGGGAAGGGCCAAGTACTCTTGGATGTCTGGAGCTTTGCCACGGGCGTGTTTTCCTCCGCTTATGCAGTTTCCAAGCGGATATGGCAGCGTGTTAGCGGTGTTTCCGCCTAAAAATTGGAATAGAAGGAGACCGTGCGAGTTTGCCGCTGCTTCCGCGTTGGCTATCGAAATTGCAAAAGCGGTGTTTCCGCCTATAATCTTGAAGTTTGCTGTGCCATCAATCTCGTGGAGCGTGTTGTCAATTTCTTCTTGAAAATCGGAGTTCAAACCTACTAGTTCAGGCGCTATCAAATCATCAACTTTTTTCAGCGCTTGGTCTACTCCACCTTGCGGATAGTAAAGCACTTCGGCTTTGCCGCGGCTTTTTCCAGACGGCGCAGAGGCTCTTCCGAAGCCTGATGTTGTTATAACGTCAACTTCTATGGTTTCTTCTCCGCGGCTGTTGAATATTTTTCTGGCGATGAGGTCTTCAATGATTGATGACACGCTTTTAGCCTCAAGCGCTATACCTTTTGTTTAGCTCTTATTTACTCTTTCGGAAGAGAACTGCGCTAATCTAACGGATACGTTTATATGACAAAATAACGGTTGTAGTGAACACTCAAGTTGAGCGATTAAAAAAGGGACATGTGAAATGTCAGTTTGGCATGGCAGCTTACGCAAAAGAAAACGGACAGGCGGCAGAAAACGAGCTTACAGAGTGAAAAGAAACTTTGAGAAAGGCTCTTTTCCAGCAGAAACCACGCTTGGGGAAACAAAAAGGAGAAACACAAGAGGTTACGGCGGAAAAATCAAAACCAAAGTCTTAAAAGACAAATACGCTTCTGTGACTGACCCGAAAAGCGGCAAAACCGAGAAAACCGAGATTTTACGCGTCGTCAGAAACAAAGCCAACGTGGATTATGACCGCAGAGGCGTAATAACAAAAGGCGCGGAAATAGAAACCTCCTTAGGGCTGGCTCGTGTCACCTCTAGCCCAGGCAGCGAAGGCGTTATAAACGCTGTTCTCATCGGCAAAGAAGAAAAAAGCTGAGCTTCCACTACTGTTTTGGGTTTTCGCTTCGCATCTTTAAAAGTTGGTTCGCAATTTTTCTTATTACTTGCTCCTTTGAGCCTTTCTTTTCAACCATTATCATCCCAGTCTTAAGCCAAGGAGTCTTAGGATAGCCCGTTTCTGTTTTGATTTCATGTTTTAGACCGAGCCTTGCCACGGCTTCCTGAATTTCCGTGATTTTCGGAGACTGCACTGCTGAACTCTTTGGGACTCGTCGTCCTTCCTTTCTCGTTTTGGTCTGGTCGAAGTAGGCTGGCCAGATTATGGCTTGGTCTTGTTTACGCAACTAATCACCTTTCATTTGTGGGCGTAATAGGCTGTTAATTTCGCATCGTTTTTGTCTACGCGAACGAAGCCGAAACGTTCAAACTGTATTACGGTGTTCGGCTTTAACTTTTTGCAGGCGCTTTCCGCGATTCCCTCATTCACTGCCGCATCAGGCATGACCACTTGGCATGGAATTTCTTCGCCTTTGGGTATCCAATGGATAAGCTTAGCTTTAGCCTTTCGCGCTTCCTCGTAGGCTTGGCTGGCAAACGAGGCTTCAACCGAGTCAGCGTTTACGCCTTCTATTTTCACATTGAAAAGCTCCATAAGCCTAATCACCTTTCCAACCTCTGCAGCGTCCGCGTCTCTCTTTGCAATCCAGAAAATAGCCGCCTCTTCTTCTCTTTTAGGCGTTACAGTATATTCTCTGAATCCCCGTTCAGGCTTCTCTGGATGCAAAGGAAGTTTAGCCTTGAAAGCTTTTGGGACACTTTTAACTTTTAGCTCGATTGGTTCTGACACGAAGAAGTACCTGTCGCTTTGGGGGTCCAGAATCTTGCGGTTGTAAGCGTACAAGTTCTCCCAGCTTAACGTCACATCCGCAGTCTTAGGTCCAACATCAACAATCATTTTCTTGATAGCGTCTGGCGTGATTCCGCGCTTCCTTAAAGCGGCGAAAGTTGCAAGCCTCGGGTCATCCCACCCCGTGTAGACGCCTTCCCTTACGCCCTGAACAATTTTCGACTTGCTCAAAAAAGCGCCTGTTATCTTCAGCCTGCCGTAGTGTATGGCTTCTGGGTACTTCCAGCCCAAATGCTTGTACATGTACTCTTGCCGCACCTGATTTGTCAGGTGCTCTTTGCCTCGGATTACGTGCGTAATACCCATGAGGTGGTCGTCTACGCCAGCAGCCATGTTGTATAAGGGCCAGACGCGGTATTTGCTGCCTACTCTGGGGTGCGGATACTTTTCTGTATCGATAATTCTGAGGGCAGGCCAGTCTCTAACGGCAGGATTCGGATGCGCTAAGTCGGTTTTAACGCGGACCACGGCTTCGCCTTCAGCGTAATCGCCTTCTAACATGCGCTGCCATCGTTCCAGGTTCTCTTCCGCTGACAGGCTTCGACACGTGCACGGTTCTCTGGAAAGCGTCGTCTTTCGAAATTGTTCTGGTTGGCAGGTGCAGACGTAAGCGTTGCCTTCCCGTAGAAGCCGCTCGGCGTACTCGTAGTAAATGGGGAGCCTGTCGCTTTGAATGTATTCCTCATCTGCTTTGCACCCCAGCCACGCAAGGTCTTCTCTGATGCGGTCGTAGAACTCCAAAACTGGCTTTTTCATTTTAGGGTCCGTGTCCTCGAAGCGCAGAAGGAATTTGCCCTTGTACAAGCGCGCGTACTCGTGGCTTAATATTATAGCTCTTGCTGAACCTAAGTGCAAGACGCAGTCGGGGTTCGGCGAAAAACGCGTGACTATTTGCTTGTATTTGTCTGCGTTTGGCAGGGGTGGAAGCCGCTTTTCCTCTTCCTCAACCTTTTCTTTCTTAAGGGCTTCTGGCCACTTTTCCTCAACTCTCCGTTTCTGTTCTTCGACGGAGAGGCTGTTGACTTCGTTAACTACCTTGTTGATTAAGCCTGTGAGTTCTTTTGCTTTCGTTTTTAGTTCCTGTTTTTCGCCGATTATTCTGCCTACAAGCGCGCCTGCCTGCGCCTTTCCGCCATGCTGTAACGCGTTTAGCAAAGCGGCTTTTTGAATAAGTTCTCTGAGGGCTTTATCTTTTTCAAGTGTCAAGTGCTCTACTCTCGGTGAAGGTTAGATGGTTCTTTTAATCAGGAATTCCGCGAACGCTTTTAATTTTTCCTTAGCCTCGCTCTTAGGCAAGAGTTTATCCACTTCTTTCCAGCTCTCTTCAACTATGCGTGCAGCGGTGCGCTTCACGTGTTCTACGGCGTTGTATTTTTGCATTAAAGCGATGGCTTCGTTGCGGAGCGCTTGGTCTGAAGTGTGCATGTTAAGAATCTGAATGAGGCGCTTCTTGTCTGCGGTGCTCGCGTTTTTCAGCGTGTGAATAACCATTAAAGTTCTTTTTCCTTCGGTTATGTCCTGTCCGACTCCACCCTTCTTTTTTGCAAATTCCTTCCCCGTCAAATCCAGAACGTCATCCTGCATCTGGAACGCTACGCCTATGCTTTCAGCAAAGCGCCCGAGCTTTTCAACCAATTCCTTGTTGGCGCCTGCAAGCACTGCGGAGATTTTGGCTGCCATCCGCGCCAAAGTGCCAGTTTTGTAAGCGCACATCTGCAAGTAATCCTCTTCGTCTAGGTTATCCGCGTTGGCTATGCCTCTATGCCATGTGATGTCCATGGCTTGTCCTAGGCTGAGGTTTATCATCTCCTGCACGTAAACCTCGTAGATGTCGCGGAGTATTTCCGCTGGAAGCTTTGCTTTTTTCTCCATCAGCGGCAAAAGCGGCAGGTAGTACATGGCGTTTCCAGCGTTCACGGCTATGTCCACGCCGAAAATCCTGTAAGTGCAGGGCTTCCCCCTTCTGAGTTCCGAAGAGTCCTCTAAGTCGTCAACAATGAGGGTACCGTTGTGAACGATTTCGGGAATGATGGCGAAGTCCAAGCAGTCTTCAGAATTTTTGCCCAGTGCCTCGCAAATAAGCAAAAACAGCGCTGGACGCCATCTTTTTCCGCCTCGGTCCAGAATTTCCCAGATTGGCTCAGCAATCCCCTTGTTCAAAGCTTCCAAGTTGCTGCTGTACAAGGGCGGGTTAACCTTGAAGAGAATAGACTTCTCCGAAAATTTTCTCGGAATATACTTCTCAATCGCTTTATCTATTAAAGGTGCTTTTTCTTCAAGAAACCTTTCAACATCCACGCCTAACGCGCTCCTCTCTTGGCGTAGTTCTCGACGTTGAAGCCCCTAGTTTTTAGCCACTCGGCAGTTTTACCTGTTACCACAATTGGCGTCTTTGCCAAATCCCGCACCTTTTCTGCCCCCACAAGAAACATGACGGCTCTCAGTTCCTCCATCAAAAACGAAAGCATGCGCTCAGTGGCTTTCGCACCTTTAACTGCGGCTTCCAGTGCTGGCTGAGAAACACTTGCTAAACAAGCGTTAAGCGCTAACGCCTTAGCTATGTCCATGCCGCTTCGCACTCCGCCAGAGGCAATTACTGGTATCTTGACGGTTTGGGTTGTTTCTGCAAGGCTTACAGCCGTTGGGATGCCCCAGTCCCAGAAAACGTCGCCTAAAAAGTGCTGAACGCTTTTTGCTTCTGAGCGGTAATATTCGACGGCTGCAAAGCTTGTTCCGCCCGTTCCGCCGACATCTATCGCTTTCACACCTGCCGCTTCAAGTTTTTTCGCGTCTTCTGCGGCGATGCCTGCACCAGTTTCTTTAACGATAACGGGCTTGTCAAGTTCTCCTGCGATTTCGCCGATTTTAGCGAGAACTCCCTTGAAGGTTGTTTGCCCTTCGGGCTGAACCGCTTCATGCAACGCGTTCAAGTGCACAGCCACGGCATCTGCATCTATCATTTTTACGGCTTTTTTCACCTCTTTTACGCCACAGCCGTGGACAAGTTGTATTCCGCCTATGTTGGCGATTAGGAAGGCGGTGGGCGCTTTTTTTCTCGCTATGGCGAAGGTTTTTTCGAGCTTCTGGTTTTCTATGGCGGCTCTTTGGCTTCCAACTCCCATCCCCAACTGTAGCCGCTCCACCGCTTCGGCGATGGCTGCATTTATCCGTGTTGCTTCCGCTGTTCCGCCCGTCATAGCGCCCACAATCAACGGCGCAGAAAACTTGTGACCAAAAACGGTCGTGGACAAATCGATTTTCGCTTTGTCAACCTCTGGCAAGGCTCGGTGAACGAATTGGACATCTTCAAATCCTGCGGTGGCTTTTCTTGCTTGAGCTTTCTCGTTTAGGCAAATCTTGATGTGGTCTGCCTTACGTTTTTCTGTTTCTTCTGCCAATCTTACTCCTTCTCTATAACAGTACCTTCTACCATATCTCCAATAAGAGCTTTATAAGTGCGGTTCGGCTTCGCAGCGTTAACGATTGCCACTGGAATGCCCTGCGCTATGGCTGGAATGAGTTCTGCTATTTTGCCGAGCATGCCGCCTGTAAC
>Ga0209636_10000942_pt1 | contig 28873 bp, 28 predicted proteins | sample DeeMarSWOR152_54_FD_187464 | JGI IMG/M metagenome (GOLD analysis project Ga0209636, IMG submission 187464) | Marine sediment microbial communities from White Oak River estuary, North Carolina - WOR-1-52-54 (SPAdes) (version 2) | ecosystem: Environmental > Aquatic > Marine > Intertidal zone >...
CCTCAACGATGCCCACCATGATATTACCTGCTACTCCAGAGCTCACGCCGAATAATAACTCAAAAACTACCTCTAGAATTAGTGCTGGAAAGACCATTACCACTCCCAGAAAAAAAGTTATCATTAAGTAACGAGCAGGTTCCTTTTCGTATTTGTCTTTCCTCCAGAAAAACCACAGCCAGAACATTCCGGGGGCCATGGCCAGCACCAGATAGTCTAACATTGGCTGACCTCCTTTTCTTATGTTTTTAAACTCCGCCCCTTGAGGGCATTCACACAGGTTGAGTGTTTGGTTCTTTTACAAAGGAACACTGAAATATCTTTCGGTTCAGAAGGATCAAGAGGTTCAAAAGGGGCAGGAGGGTGTCAAATGTGAGAGCATGTTACACGTGTAACAGTGAGGTTACTTCTTACTAGATTGTTTCTAAGGAGAAAGAGATACTAAGAGCGTGAGTATTAAACCCAAAATCCATTCTTATACACACTCTGAAATCATGGATCACATATTTTCATCTATTATGGTCTTTTCAGGGATAACCCCTGCTTTTTTATACCATTTTATCTTCCTGAACTCAAAAGTTTCCCGGTAGAACACTCCTTTTTCAATCCACTCCCCTTTTTCGGTTAGACACCCTTTTGAACTCTTATCGATGGATTGGAATAACTCAAAACACTTTAAAAATACAAGAACTTTCTTGTTGAAACTCAATTTCACGCTGAATAGATACCCATCCTTTTCCAGCTCGCCCAACACGTCAGGATCTATGTGAATGGAGAGAATATGGGCTGAAGGTCCTTCAAATGCAATATCCTTTAGATTGAAGTACATTCTGACTGTTTGGGAATTGCTCTGCTGAATAAAATCAATTTTCTCTGGGAGTAAGTGAGCTTTTCCGTATCTTCGCTTTTTAGCCAAATATGAGTAATGGGTTAACGTTGTATGTTTTTCCAACTGGTAGAGGTAGTAAGGTTCCCGGTACTGTATTCTCCACTTTTTTGAAATATTCACCAGCATTTTCTCAACATCATCCCAGATTTCTTTTCCAATAAGGTACGCTCCTAACACGGAGATGATGGATTCAACAGAAAAGAGACCTTCTGGTTTGAACACGTAAAACAGTAGAGCAATGAAAACCCCAAGAAGTAATCCAAAGACTTTGTGGAATTCACTGGTTATTTTGGTGTATGCTGATCTCTGGTGGGATAAAATGTCTTTGACGTACTCTTCAAAAGGGCTGAATGTGATGTTATCTCCGTGGATTTTTCTGCTATAAGGGTAGAAGACGATGTGACACTCTAGAGAGGTTAACCCTTTCAACTGGTTGATATTTGCCAGTTCTACATCGTAGGTATCAGGCATTTCTGGATTTTTTTGGAGCCTGATATTGGTGGAGGGAGGTTCTGATTTCATTGGAATCCTCCTTAGGGTATTCTGAAAGAGATGATTGTGAAAAGGTTTATAGTCGTGTTGTCCTTTTGCAGATTTAGCTATTTAAGGCTTTCTCTTATGTCTCATTGAAAAAGGAGAGTTCAGAATACGTGGGGTTACCTCTGATGTGTACAGCTTGCTGGATTTTGTGTTACACGTGTAACAACCATTTCTGCACACAAAAAAAACTACGCGGTAAATGCAGTCTATCTGTGACAAATTACAAAAAAAGCTGGCATTGGTGGTGGAAGAGGACCACCGCCTGCTTATATTCTCTTATGAGATTCTTTGCTTTCATGTGATAGATCAAGCAGGACATCCTCGTTACATGTAAAGAAGGTATACTGGCGAAAACCAGTAAGTGATGTCCTAATCCTATGATGAAGGGGGTAGTAGGAACCAAAGAAAACAGTGAGTGTACTTCTTTTGCGTCAGTAACGAATAAAAAACAGTAGCTCATATAGGTATTATACCCTTCAGGATAGAATCCTGTATGGGTACTGCAGTAGGTTTCTAACGTTTCCATCCATTTCATATAGGTTTCATACCGCACATTGATTTTTTTCAATAAAGGAGTCACTTTTCTCCTTAAATTATATTTAAAGGCATGATATAACTTCCATTCATCCTTTTCCCAGGGCAAATGAGGCAGCACCCGATTTTTATACTCCATCTGATGGAGATCAGCCCGTGCCACCTGAGTATTCACCGTCTTGAACCATTCATCCCATGTAAGGTGTTTGCCTTTTGGAGTAGAGGAGTATCCTCTCACACCGCGGTATGCCACCTCTTGAAAGCCTATTAATTTGGAGAAATCCAACAGACTATCGGTGATGACCAGAGTATTCCAGTCTCCAAAGGTGATTCCGTGGTATAACACGTGAGGAAATTGTTCCAATCCTTTGAAAACCAGCCAGGGATCAGCAAAATTCAGTAAATACACGTACTCTCTGTAGTTAGAAGAGGGGTTCATTCTCAGGTGGGGACCTACAATGATATTTTTGGTATACATCTCCTGTAAATACTTTGAAACTGTATTCCTGGATAATCCTGTATTCACTGCGATATCCAAAAGAGACATGATAGGCCACTCGTATATTTGCCCATATATTTTGTAGTAGTTTCTCATTCTTTCCTCTTGAGTAATTTTGCCCATTGTATCACCATTACAATTTCACCGCGTGACATGTCATGCCTTCTCTCTAGGACGTATATCCATTATATCAAAGTGGATACAATCCCCTTTCTTGTCAAATGCAGCCTTCACCACTGCTACCAGGTTGTGCGGTTCGTCCAGTGTCATGCCATCTTCGTCATACCGATGCTCAAAATCACAGTGCAACCACACGTCAGAGACGATCAAAATCCCACCAACGTAGTACAAGTTATCCTCCACAATACTTTTCGCATCCACTAAATTATTTTTATGCAATAGCTTCCCACATACAGGACAGACAAATGTTACATCATTATCTCGTTGTAACATCGTGTCGTCAATTTCTTCATTTCTCAACTGTTCCGTCTTTTTCTTTGACATTTTTCTCACCTCCTGTTTACCCATCTTCCACTTCTACCGAAAGGTTTTTATAGACATATTAAAATTTACACCATGGGCAAGCGCACGATATTAGGGACATACTACGAAATGTACCGATCCATTGTTGAGCGCACACGGGTGTCCATTGATGGTATTGCAAAAGCAATTGGCCACACAGGAAGGGGTCATGCCCGCTCCACCATTTCGAGGCATCTCTCAACCATGTACAAAAAAAAGATATCGTTTAGGCCAAATTTAATTTTAGGTACTTTTGAGAACTCACAGAGCACAGCATTTTTTTGCAGAAAAATTGAGAGAAAAGGTATTCGATCCACATTTCAGAAACTGCACGAAGATGAAAAAGTGAATTACGCCCTTTTCTTGTCTGGGTTATGCGATTACTTTGTAACCACCCGTGATCCCGACATAGATCTTGAGAAGTATGGTCTGGAAATTGTGGAAAAATCCACATTGTACACTCCTGTTTTTACTGTACCTTATGGATGGAAAATCTCTATGAGGGATGCTTTAAAATCCTTTGTAGACCACAAGTTTGGTAAAGGGAGTATATCCAGAGAATTTAATGGGATTCTTGAGTGGTCAGACCTTGACTGGAAAATCTATACATTGATGAGGGAAAATGCGCGCTTAGAATTTACGAAAGTGGCCAGGAATTCAGATGTCTACTCATCAACTGTGAAGGATCACTATTACAAGTATGTTCTTCCGTGCTGTACTGTTACACATTACTTCTTCCCGAAAGGTTACGATCATTATTTGCAAGCTTTTCTAAGAGTTCATACTCAGTACGAGAGTAGCTTTTTTACTGCCCTAGAAAAGCTCCCCTGTACATCATACGTGTATCTCTTGGAGGATGGATTTGTTACCAGTATCCTCCATGAAAGTACGAATGATCTGATGGCTGCCATTGAAAGACTGGAAGAAACAGGAATCATAGACCGCTATCTCCTCTATACGCCTTTAAACTGGCTTGTCTGAATTCATCCAGTATTTCCTGGGCCTACGCCTTCTCCTCCACCACAAATGGTTGGATCATCTTTTGTGTTGAAGGATTCGAATGGCCATCCTTTTAGGTTCATTTTATCACCTCATTTCTATTATTTAGTATTTCTTGGACCTTCTTCTCCGCTACAAATACCCAGGTGATCTTTTGTGTCCGGGGTTTGAAGGGCCAACCTTTTAAGTTCATGTTTTATTATTTGATTACAGATTAAAAAAAATATTGGTGTAAATTGAATCTGATGCCTGAGGCTGTTACACGTGTAACAAATGACACCAAACAATTGAATATCTCTTTTCTGCATTAATCTATTTGGCCTATTACATTTTGAATGGTTATGTTCTCCATCTGTGGTGGGGCTTGTGTCACTGATGTATCCTGGATAGTACTATTCTTGATGTTCCTCTTTTTCTTGTTATTATCTACGTACTCTTAAGAAGGTTCCCCGTTATGTACAAGTACTAAAGCTGCTTTATTCATTTTTCCACAGGTTATCATGTTATATTTCCTTTATTATGGCAGACTATTTTGGTCTTGGCATTGACCGAAAGATTTATATGACTGAAGTACAAATGGTTACAAGAGTTTCATGTTGAGAAGAAGTAGTGAATGAACTTTTCAGATGTAATGAACAAGAAAGGAGGTGAATCAATGTTTGCAGAACTGATAAAACCTGGAACAAGAGGGTTGGAACCAGGATTACGCTGCATTTCCAATGGCCCCATGCCAATTAAAGGAGATTGCATTTGGTATGGATTTTCACCCAGGACAGGACAGTGCATAGGTGGCGGCATTATTCCTCCCTAGATAGATAGTCCGTGATTTTGGATTCACTATTTGTGCAGTAAGTGGGTTGTCAAAGAATGCACTTGTGAGTCATACCAAGAAAGGAATCAATAGAATCCGTACAGCCACTGCAGTTATTGTAGCACCTCATGATTCTATTCCTTCTTTGATCTCTTAAGAGGAAGATAATTCGAGTTCTCTTACAATTGTTGTCCATTTTATCTATCCAGACCTTCATAATGCTTTTCTTCCTTTAGCCATGTGATTATTCTTTCTATAAAATTCTCCCCTTTTTCAAGCATCTTTTGAGCTTCGTCTTGGGATATTACAAAAGTGTATTCATATTCACTTAATTGTCTTTTTTCAAAGGCTCGATGAAGTTCTTTTCCCATCTCTCTTGGAAAAATACCTGATTTAATAAAGTGTTTTCCAAAAAAAGAGATCATTCTCTATGGGAAGAGAAAGATAATCCTTCTGTGAGGAGGAGAGCTTCAACAGCATAAAACATGGCCTAGTATACTCGTGAAACTGAGGATTCATAATCTTCTGCATTGAGAAGAATTCTAGCACTTTTAAGATACTTTTGTGCTCTTCTGACGAGAGATTCTATCTCCTTCATAGGGGCATCCCTTCTTTTTGGATATTCAATAGTAGAGGACTTTTCACCGTATTATACGTGGTTTCAGAAACAGGATATACTGACAATAATACATTGTACTTCATATTTATCTCTGTGATTGTATCTATCATCTTATCTATTTCTTTTCCAGGGGCAACATCCCCTTTCAGTACCACTGCGACATCAATATCAGAGTATCTTCCAGCGTCACCTCGTGCCCATGAGCCGTAGAGAAGAATAGTTTTCAACCTATTGCCGTAAAGATCTTGAACTTCTTCTTTAAATTCTCTGAGGATTCTTTCAATTTTGTACATATAGGGTTATAGAGGCTGAACTATTTAATTGTTGTCCTTACTCTCTGCTGAATAATCTTATCAGATGGGGTAGTAAATCAGAAATTTTAGGCTGGTTATAGGAGATAAAAAAGCAGGTATCCTGAATAGAAATGGAAATAAATATCAGATCAAACGAATGGAATTCAGCTCAAGAGTACCCATGAACTGAGGAGGACGAAAAGACTTATTTAGTACTGAGGGTACAGGGCATAATGACAAAAAGATCATTCAAGATAGATAAGGACATTTTCAGGGAGAACCTGAACAAGTACACGAAAAAGGCCTTCCACATGCTTCCCGAGTTGGATAACCCTTTTATTCTGGACATAGGGTGTGGTTCGGGGGCCCCCACTATGGAACTTGCTAGATTGTGTAATGGACAAATAATCGGGTTGGATATTAACCAGTCACTTTTGGATGACCTCACAAAAAAGATTAAAGAGGCAGGACTTTCAGACCGAGTTAGACCTGTGAAATGCTCACTGTTCGAGTTAGATTTCCCGGATGAAACTTTCGACATAATCTGGTCTGAGGGTTCCATAGCAGTAATTGGGTTTGAAAGAGGTCTCAAAGAGTGGAGACGATTCCTGAAACCCAGTGGATTCCTCGTTGTTCACGATGATATGAAGAATTTTCCAGAGAAATGTGAACTGGTGTCGAGCTGCGGCTATGACTTGGTTGGACACTTTAAATTGCCTGGTGACGTATGGTGGAGAGAATATTATAGTCCTTTGGAAGAGTACATTACTAAGGTTCGGACGGAGTATGGTAATGAGCATGAGGCTCTTTTGGTCTGTGATAATGAACAACAGGAGATAGATATGTTCAAGAAGAATCCAAGCCGGTATGGCTCAGTATTCTTTATTATGCAGAAGATGAAAAAGTTTTAACTACCAAAGATGCTATCAGGAACGATAGTTATGGGTTTTTGGATGTTCCGCCGAATTATTTGATTATTTTAATATAAAATTCAGAATTATCTGTCCTTTGTACCCTAAATGCTCTACTGGATTAGAATTTACCATGGTGGTACAACTCTGTAACTCCTTGCCAACATCTGTTGTAATAGAAGAGTTTATAAAGATGGAATCCCTATCAAGAAAATGGGTGATGCAATATGAAGAATATACTATCTAAGAGACTTCTTGCTTGGTCTGTATTCCTCGGTCTATGTCTATCGCTGTGTTTTCCTGTAGCACCAATGCTGATAGGAAATTCAGGACCTCTAGAGTATTCTGCGGCACCAAAGGGCCCATCTAGAGTTCCTCCAGTCATTAAACCCATGACTCTTGAGGAGATCAGAGAAATGATCGAGCGAGAAGGCTACAACTACAATGTTGGTGAGACATGGGTGTCAACCCTGTCTCCTGAAGAGATGGCTGCTCTACTGGGGTATGTTCCACCACCAATGGATTTGAGCCGCCTCCGCCTGTTCTCACCGGGCACTGGTGAACCAACTTTTAGTCCAACTTTTGATTGGAGAGATTATGGTGTTGTAACCCCTCCAAAAAATCAAGGTCCATGCGGAAGTTGCTGGTGTTTTGCTGGAGTGGGGCAGATGGAGTCGCAGATACTCGTCAACCTTGGCCCCGAATACGATTTATCAGAAGAGAATGTTCTTTCATGCAACTTCATTGGACAGGGTTGCAGCGGTGGAAACGACATTACTGTGGTGAACTTCCTTACCAAATATGGAGCTTTTCTTGAAGCGTGTGCGCCATATGATGCAACTGATGGAACACCCTGCAATTTGACATGCGCTCCTGTTAATAAGCTCCGCGGATGGAGAATTATAGGTGCTGGGCTTGCAAGCGAAGATCCTGCCCTAATCGATCTTGTCAAGGACGCACTTCTGAACTACGGACCTCTTTGGGTAACAATGGATGCTTCAGGCCCCGGATTTGGCTCGTATACCGGTGGAGTTTATGAGTGGTGGGATCCAGTAGGTCCAAACCATGCAGTATTGCTCATAGGATGGGATGACACGCTTCCCCACTCTCACGGAAGTGGAGCCTGGATCGCCAAGAACAGCTGGGGAACAGGGTGGGGTGATGGCGGATACTTTGAAATAGCCTACGGATCTGCCCTGTTTTGTGATTACGTGTCTGGATATTCCCGTACAGATGAATTCGATGACCAGGAGGTTCTATACTACCATGACGAAGCTGGATGGACAACTCAAATTGCTCACAATGCAGCACCTGGTGATACATGGGGTGCTGTGAGGTTCGTACCTGCGACAGATGGAATCCTTGAAACGGTGAAATTCTGGGCTGTTGATGACACCCTCAACTACGAAATTTACGTTTATGACAGCAGATCTGGAACTGGTCCCTCATCATACACGTTTACTGATCTGTTAAGCTATCAATCTGGATCGCTGATAGGGGTGAACGCAAAAGCTGGTTACCACACTGTGGAACTCTCAACAAAGCCCACAATTACTGCAGGAAACGACTTCATCGTGGCTGTACGGTTCAACACCCCTTACTATGAGTACAGTGTTCCTGTGGACGACTACGGCCCCGATTCTGGAGAATCTTACGGTAGTCCTGATGGTACAACGTGGGATAACTTCACAGAGCTAGGGATACCCTGGGACGTTGGGATAAGAGCTGAAGTTCAGAATGGAAGCTGTCTTCCTCCTTTGGATGTTCAAATAACAGGCTTTGGAAATGGATTTGTAGGGCTGACATGGGACAAGATATTTGGCATACTTGGGTTCAATGTCTACAGAGCTGAAAATTCAGGAGGTCCCTATACCAAGGTGAATTCCTCTCTCATAACGACAAACACCTATACAGACACTGGAGTTACTAACGGGATTACGTACTACTACGTGGTGACAGCAGTGTATACTGGTTGTGAGAGTATTTACAGTAATGAGGTATCAGGGACACCAATATATCGCGACGTTCTTTTGGTGTACGACGATGCTTTTGACCAAGGATTCAACACGTACTATGAAGATGCTCTGACTGCAAATGGATACAGCTACTACTGCTGGAATGTTCTCCTGGAGGGAAGTCCAGACCTTTCAGTCTTGAATGCATACAGCGTCGTCATATGGGCTCTGCCTGCTTCTTACGCTCCCAGCGATTCCGATCAGGCAACTCTCATGAGTTACTTGGATGATGGAGGAAATTTGTTCATAACAGGACAAGACATTGGGTGGTCCATATATGAATATCAAGGACATTCAAGCAGTATATTCTATGAGAACTATCTCCATGCAACCTATGTACAAGACAGTGTAGACCTATGGAACCTTACAGGTACGCCAGGCGATCCAATATCAGATGGGGTAACCTTGACCATTTCAGGTGGCGATGGTGCAGATAACCAGTCATGGCCAAGTGAGATTGATCCAATAGGTCCAGCAGTGACAATATTCACGTATTCTGGAGCATCATCTTCTCGGCCGACTCAGCCAGCAGGTATTCCAGAAAAGCCCCACACGTTGCCCCTGGCACCCATATCCAGTGGATCTGGAGCAATTCGTGTTGATACTGGTACCTACAAGGTAGTATACTTTGCGTTTGGCTTTGAGGCAATAAGCAATCCAACAGACAGGAACACTGTAATGGGAAATGTTATCAACTGGTTAAAACCTCCTGTAACACTGGGATTATATCCAGGGTTGTTTTCCACCAATTCATTTTTTGTGGTGGGAGATAATGCTTACTGTACAGATGTTCTGGGAACAGCAAAAATAGCCTTTGGGCTAGGGTTAGGTGGTGTACCGGAGAATCCTGAAGGAAGGACTGACACTCTTTTGACATTAACAGAACATGATGCAGGGAATTTAATGCCAGTGGGAGGACCAGCTATCAATCCAACAGCAGTGGAATTCGATGCGTACTTTGGTATTACCTACGATTATGTGGAGAATGATTTCTTTCAAATCAATGCAGAGGGTTATTCTATCTATCTCGATTTAGATAACTACCCACAAAGTGATATCTGCGTTGTGTATCTGGCAGAACACAATGGTCGCAATATCATGTTGGTCTGGGGTTATGGATGGCGCGGCACGTATGCAGGATCTATGCTCATGGGAGATCCAGCACTCTGGCAAACATACGAAGACGCTCATCTGCTGATGTTGAGATGGATTGACTCAAATGCAGACGGCCTTGTTCAGATGTCGGAGATCGTTGTAGAAAGTTATCAGTGATCTCCTCTTTTTTCCATATAACGTTAGAAGAGAAGATTCTTAGATATTTCATATTGGTTTAGCGCATAAGCTCACCAGAGCAAATCATACCTTTATTGAATGAGACTAAATTTTGCAAATAAAGGTAAATCTTCTTTCATTTTTGATTTTTCAAAATTCAAAACAGTAACCCCCACAATTTCATTTTGAGCATTCATTCTAATGATAATATCATCACCAATTTCTCTTGAGATAGCTTCCTCTGGTTCTCCAAGGGAGATATCTAGGATGTCACCTTCTTTGTCAAAGAAGAATTTCATTTTCTCCATTACATCACCTTCTTTTATCCTGTCAGTTATGTATGATGTCAGCATAAAGCTGTACGTGTCTATTTTCACAACAACGGTTATATACTTTTGATAGAGGTGAAGTACTTGTAGTATAAGAGTACTTCCTCATCATAAACGCTTTTCTTTACAAGTTCAGGGTTTCTTAAAACTTCACTCAATTCATTTTCAAATTCCTTCATTTCTGGATGTGCTATGATTATATGATTGAGTCTTTCTCTTGTTATTTTAACTTCTCCGCCAAATTTCCGAGCTGTCTATTACCATCCATGGGTGCTTTCTAGTTATACTGCTATTAAATGTTCGGTTTGATCTTTTTGGGGCAAACCTAACTTACGGTCTATAGACAACCCTATTGAAGTAGTCACAAGCAGCATCCCAACTCCTATAGGTTCGTAACAACCTTATAGTGCAGGACTTTTACGGAATGAAGACTTCCCAGGAAATCAATCCTTTCAAAGGGCTTTGTTAAGAGTTGCAATCTCCTTTAATTCCATAAGTCTTACTTCCAGAATTTCTATTCCTATGACTTTCCACAGGTTTGATGATACCGCTTAATGCAAAAGTTAAAATACAACCAAGACGCATACATGTTATGGATAACACTATAATTGTTCCTCAATCTGTGAGAGTTTTGGTCAAATTGGGAAAGAAAAGAAAAGAAAGTAGAGTTGAAGAGTTAGTTGGGATGTTAAAGGAGTACAAAGATAAGTACACATCTGTTGAATTACAGGAAGAGGCGATGAAGTGGTGGAGGGAGAGTATCTAATTGATACAAATATCTTTCTGGAAGTCCTTTTGGAACAAGATAACAAAGACAGCTGTTTGACTCTCCTGAAACTAATTGAAGAAGGGAAGATTCAGGCGATCGTTACTTCATTTGCGTTGCACTCAATAGCAATCATTCTCGAGAAACTGAAAGGGATAGATTCCTACAGAGATTTCCTTGAAGTGATAACAGCTTCTGAAGGACTTATGATCTATTCTACTACACCCCAGGATGAAATTGAGACCTGCACCATATCCAAAAAATTCAAATTGACCTTTGATGATTCTCTTCATTACTTTGTGGCCAAAACATTCGAATTGAAGCTCATAAGCTTAGATTCTGATTTTGACAAAACAGATATTACCAGAATGCATCCAGAAGATATGGTCAAAAGTGAATTGATAGAAGAAGATATAATGGAGCTTGATGAAAAGATAAAAGAGGGAATCTATGAGAACTATCTAGAGAAAAATAAACAGTAAAAAGAATTTAGCCAGTAATGATGGTTCAATGGAAATCATTGATCTCAATGGTGAGAAAAATAAACATATAATTGAGCGTATTCTATTGGATCCACTTATTGTTCTCGTTGGAGCAGAGATTTCCTTATGGCAGCCAACAAATCTTTCTAGTGGAGAAGAGTTCGTCAATCTGTTATTTAACCTTATCTTTTCCAAACCCTTCTCAGACGCTAACCCAAAGACAAAACCCAGTTATGCAGCTTCATCTTCGATGTATTTGTCGATGGTATCAAATTGGCGGATATGCTCAAAACACCTGGATGTGTGTCCTGCTATGATTGAATCAACCCTACAACTTGAAGGAGTTCAGTAAAAAAGAAAAAGATTCTTAGGTGCGAAGTACCAGTTTTCACTTTCTAGAATGTCTTGTGTATCTTTGGCGATCATGTATAGGTGTGTTGTCTCGTGATATCAAGGCATAAGGAAACCAAAATTACGGCTCTTCCGATCGACAACCGCGCTATGGAATATAAAATCGCTTGTGCTCGTGTGCCTTGAAACTGACAGGGCCTTTGGAAAGTCCGGAACACTTCATAACATGTCCACCAAAAGCTGCTGTGAACTCCTCTAAGGTGCCACCAGTTTCCGAGAATGCTCCTGAATCATGGAGATCAAGTACCAAACAATTGTTCTGGGACGGCGGCCAGATGAACTCACTAGGCAATCTAACAGTATAATGCAGGCTCCGACTACTATCGGCCCATTCCCATGCGGGCCATATTTTTCTTTTGGGGAGTGGGCTGCCTTCAACACTCAGCCAAAGGTTAACGTTCATGCGACGACCTCCGTCCTCAGGCGTCGTGACCCTAATTCGGGCAGCAGGCACAGGTCTGGAGGGGATGACGTGAATTATCCAAGCATCTCCCATGTTGACTAATCCACTCTTCTTTTTGTCAACCTCACTGAACGTGAACTCACCAAATCCATTCTTACCCCAACGGTCCCCGCTGCTGTTTACGTATGTGAAAGTCTTCTTTACAGAGTCGTAGCCGACAACAGCAATGACGTGCGCCCAATCCTTACCCACAATTGTGAGTTGGATTGGGTGTCCAGCAGCAAGCCAATTTATGAACTGTTGAGAACTCACTGTTATCTTTTGAATGTCCTTCTTCAACCGGTAGTTGTCCGCTTCATTGACACCCTCTTTCGTCCACCATCCCGTCCATCGAACTGACGGGATAGTTGGTTCTGTTCCTTCTGTAGTGCAACCAAAACTCAGTTCAAGCCATTTATGACCCTTGTTTTTACTGTGGAAGCGCCCATCCGGACTGTTAATACCTCCTTGTTTTTCCCAGAGATCCCGCCTGCGGTGAATAAAAAGTCCTAGATTCAAAGAAAGGTTAGGTGAGTATGGGCATGCCATCTCGTTCATGATATCCCAGACTGCCAGCAGCGAATAGCCCCAACAGCCGTCGCCGCCCTGGTAGCGGATGTAGTGCAAATACTTAGACAAATCAACCTTACTTGGTGGAGCTCTGATGGCAACCGGCACAGAGATAGCCTCAGTAGTCTTGGCAATTCGATCGAGTTCCTCGAATACCACACGGTCTGGAACTATGATGTCTTGGACAGTCCGTTCAAGATCTACACTGTCGATGTCATATATATTATCTGAGGAATATTTGAGATTTTTGGACATGGATATACTCTCCTCCTTTCGCTAAGGTGTGGTAAAATCGGCTCCAGCAGTAACAAACATGATTCCCGGGACACTGCCTGTCGTTGCCTTTCCAAAATCGACATGAACTGATATACCAAGTCCGAATATCATCTGTGGAGGTGGAGTAATAACCCATGAATTGTACTTGTCGATTACTTTAGAGTGGTCACCACTCAGCGAGAGGTTGTCATATGCCTTGATCTTCTTGCTTGCGTCGTAGACATGAATAGCTGTGATCTTGGCGGTACCTTCTGTTCTGTACAACACGAAGATCTTGTTAAGAGACGATCGCTGTCCGTCAAGAATCACAGGGGTGGGGACATCAAAGTGGAACCACTCTGCTCCGTGGGTATTGAACATTGCACCAAACCCGAACCGTCGTTTTGAAATGAAATAGCCCTCACGTTCTATCTGAGCACTTACACCATGAACCCAAAATGCTTGTAACTTAGCCATTTTTATCTTCCTCCTTTATTTTGATTAACTCAAAGTCTCACTCATCTTGCTTATGTTCGAATTCATATGTCCTTCTATTCAGGTGTTATATGCTAACCTGATTTCACCTGTTCATCCTTCTTTTCGTTTTTTCTATCACCTCCTGTTGAAAGTGAATCGAGCGTATTAGACAGAGCTGTGTATAAATCTCACCTTCCTGCTTTTATCACCATGATCTGTATCTGAGAACTGGCCAGTAGATTTCTTTCATTAATTACATGCAGGATTATTGTCTGTATACCAAGTTCCCCTCCTGCCCTGTAATAGTACTCTTGCTGTTTTGGGTCCCAATTTACAGATCCACTAGGTACCTCAAATTCGTATAAAAGCTCTTCTCCAATGGGGTCAGCAGCACTGATTTGCAATTTTGTCTTTTCACCTGGTTTTATACGCTCTTCAGAAGAAGAGAACTTCTCAATGATGGGCGTTTTCCCACTTCTTTCGAGAACTGAAAGGGTTAATTCTGCCTTAAGAGCTTCATCCATCTGCTTTGCTAGATCCACTAGATCAAAATCCACTTGTCCATATGAAACAAGACCTACAGCGACATTATTTCTCACAAAATCTACACCAAGTATATTATCATTGAATTTGGATAAAAGGCAAAAATCGCCCAGCCTTATTCCGTAATCTTCTCCTCTTAGTCTCGTGTATTCATGCGCGTAGTTCAGATAGGATTCGAATAAAGCTTCATGGACATCTAAGCTCCTTTTCTGTGCTAGAAAAATGTCAATTTTGAAAATACTCTTATTTTCTTCCTTTTCTAGCACAACTACTCTGTGTACCCATGGTTCACCAGAAAAATGAACAGTATTCGATCTCGTTGTCCACTGTTTGAGAGATGGATAATCGCCTAACAAAAACCTGAACCCTGCTATCAATGGTTTATCCTCTCTCGGTAACTCTCTAAATTTGTGTCTTTCTTTTATTCTTTGCAGTCTATCCTCTTTATCCATCGAATCACCTCTACCTTATAGTCATGTTCTGAGGCTGTGGCGTGCCTTGGTCGGCAGCCTTCTCAGCAGGTGTACTGATATCAATTACCTTTCTTTCATACTCATTTTGCATACGATTTATGAGCCAGAATGGTACAGACAGGGGTTCGGGATGGTGTATTCTGCTGTAATCTCCTTGCATTGTTGCATCAAAGACTTTTCTATCCATTTTTGTATAGGCATGGTTGCCAAAATACGTTCTTGATGCATCATCCTTACCCATTATTGGCTTAGTCCCGCTACTACCGTAGAAAGGATTGTTACATCTCCCCCGTCCAATGGGGACTACTATGTTGAGGTATCCAAAGGGGCCATGAAATTGATATGTTAAGTCGCACCCTACTACGTTCCCTAATGCAGCCAAAGAAGCAGCACAATCATAACAGTTAACAATCTTTCCATTTACAAAATTGTTCAGCCATGCAGTTAAGTCAAAATTCCCATAACCGGAAGAGTAATGACCAGCGCCCCACCATATATCATATGCCAATCCATACTTACTGTAAATGTGTTTGGTGATCGCTGTGGAAGCTGCAAGCTTTGATTTCTTTCCTGATGCTATAACACATGCTTTGTCGAGAGCATCTGTCCACGGGTTCTTATCACTAGCTACAGCCTGCATCCAAGGTGAGGGCGGTTCTTCCAGTACGACATATATTCTGTGTTTTGTCGTTCTCATATCACGCCACTTTATATCACAGTAGCATATGTACTTCCATCTCCATTCAATGTCCTTTCGTACGATTCCATTTTTTCCTATCGTATGATTTTTTAATTCAAATGATACATATTCTGGTTTTGAAACTCCATTCTCGAATTCAACTACTGTTGGTTCGATTTTCCCCAATATCCCACCACCTTCAGCCTTTATCTTGGCTTGCTTAATAGTGGGAGGATCAATGGTAAACTTGGCCTCGATTGTAATTTGTTCATTTTCCGTTTCTTTTATTGCATAGGCTGCTGGGGAATCTTTGGGATCATTCTCTCCCTTCTTCCATTCGGGTATTTCAACATCTTCGTTTTTGTTTTTTCTAATATTCATAGCATCACTGGTTAGAGAAGAGGTGTCGTGGTTGAACTTTATAGCTTCGATGTCGATATCACATCTGGGAGGCGGTTCTGGAGGAGGTGGTCCTGGAAAAGGTGGTTCTGGGGGGTAAATCCTTTCACTCATGTTATCACCCTCTTTTTTTTCATTCTCATTGTAGAGCCTGCTCCACCCATACTCTGTGGTTTAAGCGGTGGTTGAGATACACAACCTCCAAAGGCTATTAGTACTGCAAATATTGTCAAAACCTTTTTGTTATTGACCTTCATTTCATTACCTCCATATAACTTACTCATGGTGTTGCATTTATCGTTCATATTCTTAAAGCTTGGGTTTGCTAATTTTGTGCAAACCTGAAATTATTGGGAAAAAGTAGACCTGCTTTATTGAAATAAGAAAGGAGAGAAAAGGTGAAAAGTGTGAAAGAAAACAAGCGCAGAAGCCGCTATTGGCTCAAATACTAAATATTTTCAAGTAATTTCAGAAATTTCAAATATCCTTCATGACCGAGTCTGAATCCTTTTTTGATCATCAAATTCACCTTGTTCTCTGCTTCTTCCCTTTTCAACAATCCCTTCTTTGCCATCAAAAAAATAAGAAATAAAGTCCCGTGCACTTCTATTTTAAGAATATTACCTACTTCTCTGGCTATACTTTCATCCAGAATGGCTGTACCTCCCTTATTTTTTGCCAGGACAAGCACATCCAGTTCGCCCTCATGGAGCCCTGCCTCAAGATTTCTTAATGTCTCTTTGAATCCATTTTTTGCTGTTACCACCTGGATAACTCCTCTTTTTACCAGATCCTCTGAAATTAATGCGTCAGCATCTCCTCTGGTCTTCCCGCGTATTACAACCTGTTCATACACGTGTGGGGGAATGATTTTTTCTCCTTCTAATTGTTCAAAAATCCAGGTCAGCCCTACCTTGTTTAAATATATCAAAGGTGAGGAATCAAAAACCCATATCACCTCATCGCCGCCTCAAAGTCTTCCTGTATATCTTCAATAGTTATGTGTAATGAAATCCCTTTATCTTTTATTAAATCCATCATTTCTCTTATTGATATGTCTGCTATTTCTGCTGCTTTTGCCAGAGATACTTTCTTATCTTTGAACAGTTGCAATGCACATTTTTTTAATTCTTCATCTATACCAATGGCTAAAACTCTTCTTATCAAGGTGGATCTCTCTGTTTTTTCAAGATCAATTAGTTTTTCGAGTTTCTTTTCTATCTCTTTTGAGGGTCTGATAGATATAGGGCTCTGCATGTTTACATCTTTGGATTTTGTATACTTAAAGGTATTGGATGGGTTGCTGTTTGTACCATGACATGTACATTCATGAGTGTCACACGTGTAACAAAGTGAAAACCACCAAAGCGGCATTCCCTCGCTTTGAAAATCCTTATAAGCCCAATTTACCTTTCAGAGACATGCAAAGTGTAAGCCCTGAAATGGGTGTGCAACCAGAAGAAGTAGAAACAATAATACCTGAAATTGTTGAAAAGTTAAAAAGAGAGTATAACCCTCTCAAAATTATTCTGTTTGGCTCTTATGCGTACGGCAATCCAACGAAAGACAGCGATATAGACCTCTTCATCCTGAAAAATACCCATGAAAGGAGAGTAGATCGATTTGTATCAGTAAAAAGGATAATCTATGATCCTCGTCGCAAAATACCTGTATCACCTTTAGTGTATACTCCTGATGAACTGGAGGAGCGTCTCAGAATAGGTGATGATTTCATAAAAGAAATAATCCAAAAAGGAGTAGTCCTTTATGAAAGAGCAAGTAGTTAAAGAATGGGTTGAAAGAGCAAACCACGGCTAGGAAGTGGCAAAAATTCTTTTCTCAAAAGAGGAATATTTCGATGTAGTTCTCTTTCATATCCATCAAGCAGTTGAAAAATATAAAGGCTTTCTTATTCACAAAGGCTGGGAATTAAAGAAGATTCACGATATTGAAACCTCATAAAGAAGCCATGAACTTTGATACAGAATTTTAAAAGTATCTTGATTTCGGCAGGAGAATAACAGCATACTATGAAGAAAGATATCCTCCTGGACCTGTTACTTCTTACTCAAAAGAGGAGATAGAAAAGACGCTGGAACAGAAGATATTATAACCAAGCTAAAAGAAGGAATAAAAAGACCAAAATTAAAAAGAAAATGTAAAAAATCAAAGGTTCTCCAGACATTCCTTAACTTTTTTGAGGAGTTCAATTGCCTTTATTGCCAGATTGTTAGATGCAATACAGTTCCCCGCAATGAACATTTGAGCTTCTTCGTATGCTTTTTTAGCCTGTTCCAGCAGGTTCTCGCACTCTGTAGTATCCTTCCCTTCCGCCTGCGCCTCTTCAATGAGCTGCTGAACCTCCAGGATCAACTCTCCTACTTCTCTCAAACGATTTCTGCTCAAAGAACACATGTACTTGTTATCTCTGATATAAGGTGCTGGCCCTTCTGGTGGAATTTCTAACCGAAGAGACGGATCTCCATACAGGTTAAAATCAAAAAGGTTCATCCATCCCTGCCATCCCCACCAGATAGTAAGACTATTCTTCCCGTCGTACAACGCTTTTGAGCACGGCTGCCCACTCACTAGTTGATCCACATACGCGTACCCTATACCCACATTGTCAGTAGCACCCCAGTTTGCCCACTGCGCTACTGCATACCAGCTCACCCGTGACGCACTCACTGTACACACAGCGCCCTGCCTCAGCAGTGCATATCCCAGATGGTTTGTATTCTCAGGATACCCATTTAAACAGGAGCACTGGAAGGTAAACGTGCCAGTATCAGGCAGTACAGCAGTATCAGCAGATGACAGAAATGCAGGCCACGCCAGTTCATCTCCTGGCGGACAGCAAAACCCATCTTCCACTATCCCATTAGCACAGATGTCATTTAGCCAGTACTTCCGTGAAGCTGCAGTCTGGCTCCCATGAGCCCACCAGAACACGACCCCGTAGTTACTACTCCATTGGTTTATGACGTTGGCATTTGTTAAGGGTGCATTATACCCGAAAGCTGTTGCAGGCACAGGATCATGACCTAACCCTGTAATTCCTGACCGTTCATACATCACATAACTGGAGTACCCTGCAGGAGTTGCTATATTCTGTATGACGTACTGGGGTAAATCCAGCCCATCGGTCCTTATCCAGCCTGGTGTACACAAGTTTGCCACATTTTCTTCATCCTGATAGTTGGATATGGCCACAGGAAGCATGAGACTCTTGTTTGCACCACCGTAGTTGATGAACTTGTTCAAGATGGTGTCTAACGTCCTGTAATCATCATCGTATACCGGAACTCTCGCCACGTACACTTCAGGCCCAAAATCAACTGCATCCTGACCAAATTCTCCGTACATGGTGTCACCATCTGAATCCCAGTTCCCTGTTAAATCTGCGTAGTAGTAATCAGTAGGAGTCTGATCGAACGCACTTCCCGGGTTGGGCCAGCACATCATCATGGGAACATCGCCAAAACTATCAGCAGGATTTATGGGATCATCTGGGTCAGGATTTCCTATCAACAGTACAAATTGAATCTGTAAATTGACATAGTTGCTGAACAGCCAGTTTCGAATGTTTATTGCTCTCTGCTGTCCTGCAGCTGGTCCGTACTGCGTTTCTGTCACTGTATAGACGGCAAACCCTTTGTTCTGCAGATGGGTCACAAATGCACCCATATTTGAGCTTCCGCTCACGATAGCATTGGTTGTAATGATCGCATACCCTGGCCAGGTGACCGGTGGAGGTGCTCTCAATTGTGAGGCTTTTGTATTCCATACAATATTGATGTCTGTTTCTTCAGTTAACCGCAGTGTCTTCGTCACAGGATTGTACTGTATGGGAGTGAATTGTATTCTCACCACTTTTTCATCTCTCACCTGGTATGTTCTCAGTATCTCAACATGAGTCGATGGATAAAACGCATCTGTTCTGTATGGTTCTGTCTCAAAAATGTCATTTTCTGCTGTGCGTCTCTTTGATGCAGGAAAAGGACCAGGTGCAATATCGTACTCACCCTCGAGTAGTTCAGTTTTCTTTGAGACAATGTCCAGGTGCACTGTGGTTAAATCTGCATCAGGAGGCAGTGGTATGTCATAAGTCTTCTGAGGCAGTTCAGGAGCACCAGGCAGTCCCCGGGTGTAAAATCCGTCCATAGTTATTTTGTGGTACCCTCTTTTTTCTTCAATAGTATACACAGAAGGCGTCAAGTTCAAAGGGAGCATCTCCTCACTTCCTGCAGTCACTGGCAAACTAAGACCCACATTCCCCGCAAGAACCATGAAAATCAGCCACAGACCCACAATAGTAGTGTATTTTCTCTGTACTCTTTTCTTCATAGATTCACCTCCTTTACCACTTTTGTATTGCCTTCGTAAAGGTAGAACATCCTACACTGGGTGGTATGACAAAGATACAGTACACTGTCAGGCAGCAAAAGTACATTCTTTCCTTTTACCTTTTTATCTCTATTGTAATCATCTGCTCTGCACCTGAATAAATTAACCACAAAGAATGGTAGACAACGAGCATTCTCTCTTATAAAGAATGCAGCTTCTGAAACAGTATCCAGTAGATTAGTTCCTTCGAGCTTCATTTTAGACCTCCTACCTTTTGGTTTGTCTGGTTCTCATTTATTATTAGCATTGCTTAATATTTAAGCTTTTCGGTATTGTTAATCAACAATGCTAACAAATGATAGAACAAGTGGTAGGAATACCCAGCACAGCATGAACAAAGATTTAATTGTGTGCAAAAATGTTTGTTACACGTGTAACAACCCAGTGAATTTACTTAGGATAATCTCACCTCCTTTCAAGGAGTTATCTCAGGCTATCCGTAGAGGTAGAAGAAGCTCATCTGCCAAGTTTATCCCTCAATTATTCTACCTCATTCCTTCAAGGAAATTTGTTCAAGAAAGGCCTTTCTTCTTCAAATTCTATCTATTTTTGCCTCTAAAATGGAATTTAGCTACCTTTAGTACATTTTATACGATTTGCTATGACATTTACCTCGAAGAGAGTAATCAAAGGTTATCCAGGGATTCCACCTTCACCTGGTGGGTCTCCATCAGTTGCAATGTAATCTAAGTCCTGGATATTTCAGATCTGGTATGCTACCTTTTTCTCACGGATTAGAAAAATCATATTATCGCATCATCTTTCTTCCCATAGTAAGAACAAATAAAGCTAACATGAAAACCCCTGTGAATGCTTCTATTGTTGCGAAAGTCTTTGTAATTCCCACAGGATGTAAATCACATCGAGCATTCTCGTACACGCTTTCTCAATAACTTCTAAATGACCACAATATTAGCATTGTTCACCAATAAGTGAGTAGCAAAGGGACGGCGCATGGAGTTTTGCAACAGACTCAGTTTTAATGTTTAGATAAGAATTTCTCAACATCCTTAATAAATTTCAATGTCCCTCTCTCTATTTGCTTTGTTAAAGTATCTAAATCACTAAAATCTGGGTTGTCAATTAAAATATAATCTATAATAGAATCAACGCCTTTTGTAGTTGATGCAATGTGGTATTTATTCCAATCGCTTTCTTTAAACAATTTCCAGTATTTTGTTTGAACATTTTTATTATATCCTGCTAACCAAACTTCAAATCTAAATGTATCATGAATAAAAACTATCGCAATTTTCAATTTTCGACGTTTTAATGATTTTGGAAAGAAGGAAAAATATGTCATATCCATATATCCATAATAAATACTCCCAGATACGAAATAATCAGGATATTTATTTTTAAAATACAATCTCAAATCTTTAAAATATTCCATCAATCCTTTATATGCCTCTTTAATGTCACCCTTCTCTAACTGTTTTCTATATTCATTCATATGTTCATGAAATGATTTCATATTAGTAATTAGAAAATTTATACTTTAATACTTTTTGTTAAGAGATACTTTAATACTTTTTGTTAGGAGTTAATATATATTTTGGATTAAAAAGATCATGCATTACCTGATAGATTCTGGACATACTCCCATTTTTCGGGTAGACTCTCATGATCATAAAAGTAGTGCATTAGCCGCTTGTGAGTCACTTCCCATTGAGAATATGGTCAGACTCCCTGGTGTTTTCGGGTTAGCCTATACTTATACTCCCAAAGAAGGTGTCACTCGGGAGAGAGCTTTAGAACTGGATTCAGAAATCGAAATTAGAAAGGCCCTTCCTGATCACTGGATTGCCCAAACATTGTCTGATGACATAGTGTTGTTATAGGTAGACAGATACGGAAACGACAATGTATCACAGGCCGCCCTCTGGCTTTAGTAGCTTTTCTTTAAAGCCGACATGTTACACGTGTAACAAATGAGGGAAGTAATGTAGAAAATCAAACAGAAAATAGAGTCCAGGTTCTAAAAGGGAAAAACTGTGAGGATCACTTAGATCCTCTAAAATTTCTTGCGGGCTCCAGCTTTGCGATAGTCCTCGATCTTTGCTTTGGCCAGTATATACATATCATACATTTACATCACCTCAACTCTAAGTACACAAAAGTAGTATATAAAGTTTACGGTAGTGTACTTTAAATTTGTCGATATATACTTTAGATGCATTATAAACCGAAAAGTTCATTACTGTGATAAACTCAAACTACAGAAAAATGTACTTGGCAGCTGCATCGGGAGCTTGGTGAGAAAGTATCTGCTGGCACTGCACAAAATGTGGATAGCCAAAACCTCAATTCCCTCGAATCTTTGAAATCATCCTCGAATCCCTCGCTGCCATGAGATCTGTATCTGATCATTTTTGAGGTGTTTGATTTCAAGATAGTTCATGCCATTATCTCCCACATTTTCTTGATCAGGTTCTGAGTTTTTCTCTTCTCTTGACACTGTACATTTGTCAGATATAATAGACAGCCTCGAACAATTCAACTGGTGTTAATCTCCAATCTCAGTAATAATGACGCATCTGCTTCATTCTTTTCACTTTGCAACCCATGATTTTCTTAAAGCACTGTAAAAGGTATTCCTGAATTATCCACCGAATTTTGAAAGAAGCTTCATAAAGGTTTAGGGTTATCATGGATTATAATCCTTGATTTTCCATTATCTCCTTAAGCTCCAAAATGAGCTTAAGAACTTTTCCACCTCTTTCTGTCAATTCGTACCATTCTTTTCTTTTTTGTCTTAGTTTCAGTTCCAGATGATAAGAAATTAATTTTAGCTTTAGAAGACTTAACCCTACTGATCTCAAATCTTTGTATTGAGCTTATCCATGTACTTTCAAGTACTCTAAGATCTGAATAGTTCCTTTCAATCCCAAAATATAGAAAAGATCATATTTTTGTTCACTCGTTCTCATTGACATACCTCTTGGTGCAGAAGGTCTGTCTCAATAAACAGAGGTGAATCCGTGAAGTTGAACTCCCTATACAGACCCTCCGTGGTGTTTGTGGATATTGACACAAACTTTCTAGCAGAAACATTTTTGCACATAAGAGGAAGAGATCACCACAGCAGGGGTAATTGAGAGTCTATATCCCTTGAATTCATCTCATCCCTCTTTTTCTTCTTGGATAATAACGTCTGTAAAGCCCCTAATCCCGCACATTTCTATACATGATAACATTACATCCATGTGAAGACCTATCCAATTTGAGAATTAAGGGAGTTTTCTTACGTTGTCTCCGGGGCGGTCGAACCTCCGGGGGATGATGTTGTTACACGTGATGTTGTTACACGTGTAACATTCAATTAATTTATCTTTACCACGTACATTTGTCGAAAGATTTATATAGATGGGTCTGTCTGTAGATGATAGGTGATGATAGATGAAACAGGCAATATGCATATTTGTGATTGTTGTCGCTCTTTTTGTGGCGTCCGCATCTCATTCGCAGAACTTGGCAGCTTTTTTGAGTAATCCTGAGGGACAAATAGAAGTTGATGCACCAATAATGATGAGGAAAGGTAAGCTTTACGGATTCTATGATAAAATGAAATTCTCTCCCAGCCAAGTCCACTATCCTCCACTGATCGTAAACGATCCAGATTACACGGTTCCATGGGGAACCCCCCATTTCAGATGTTTTTTCAAAGAGGAAGAGGCTGCTTTGAAATTTGAAGTAAGAAAGACATGGATTACCTACAAGTTCATCAACCAGGATTTTGGAGATGTACGGCCAGCAAGGGCACATATTCAGGGAAAATCTGTTACATTTTCCGAAGTGTTTTCAGGGGCAGATGTGAGATACACAGTAGAGACAGATCATGTTCTTGAAGAGGTTGTGGTATACGAACCGTGCGGCATTACCGAATTGGTACAGGAGATCACATTTGAGGGCGTTACACCAGTGGAGAAGGAAGGAGGCATCTATTTCTGGAATGGTGAGAAGTTCTTGTTTGGGATTCCTCCTCCTGTCATGTATGAACTAGATAATAAGGATTTGAAGTGTGCAGGACTGCATTATGAGTTGGAGGTTTTCGATGGTACATACTACCTCAGGAAAGTCATAGATGAAGAGGGGCTGAAGTGGCTGACAGACCCTGGGAGGGTCTACCCGGTAGTCATAGATGCCACTACCCAGTCTTTTGAGGATGCATGGGAGGAATCAGGGCTACAGCCATATGGACAGTATTTTCAGAATCTATCTGAGTATGTATCCCCTACTACTGGTTTACTAACGGTGAAGCAGACTGATTTTTATCTACCTGGAAGAGGACTAGATGTAGCAATTACCAGAGTCTACACCACACCAGCCATATTTTCCAAAGGGTGCAGAGGCATCTGTACGGAAGAAGATCCGATCATTTTGCCAGACTACGAGGATGCTCCTTACGCCAATGAGTTGGAGTGTCCACCAGTAGATGTGGGGAATGGCTGGCAACTGGACTTTCCGTGGATAGGAAGTAACTTCATCCACTTTTTGGATGGAACCATGTATAAGAAGAATAGTGCAAATCATATAGGACATCACTTCACTTTTACGAATAACGTCCTTACAACAGCTTCGGGGATTGAATACAGCTTCAGTGGTACCGCATTAACCTCTATCACAGACCCAGATGGGAATACGATTGCTTTTGGATATTCTGGTGGGCACTTGACCACCATTACTGATACGCTAGGGAGGATGATTACACTCAGCTACAACAGCAAAGGACAGTTGATCCAGATCAGCTATGGGTCCTTCACAGTAATCTATTCATATTCTTTTGAAGCCCTGACTTCAGTGACGGATCCTTTAGACAGGGTAACAACCTACCAGTATGATCAACGAAATAACTGGTTGCTTACACAGATTTCATATCCTACAGGGGGCCATACTGATTACACATACGCCTATTATTCACAAGAAGCTGCACCTCCTGACCCTGGAGGGTGCTTCGAGTTTCAGAAATACCATGTGACAGATCAGGTAGTCTACTCTCCGCAGTTGGTAAGGCATTCCTCCTATACCTATCAGGGAGACTTTGATGGCATCACAGCATCAACCACCACTGTCAGAAATGATCAGGGATTTGAGAAAGTAAACCATGACTTCAGTATCAATACCATTGGCCAGGTGACGCAGCACGTTACCAAGGCAGGTAGTACACAGTTGAGAAGGGTTGATTACACCTATACGAGCAGAAAAGAAGTAGAAGAGAAAGATGTGTACATGGGCACATCCTACGCGTATACGCAGAAATTCCTCTATGATTCGTGGGGAAACATAATTTATCAGGAAGATGGTGAAGGTCAGAAAGCATACTCTTGCTACGCCAATACGAATTATGAGAACGTATTCAGGAATTTTGATGGAAGTATTCCTGAATTCAGCAACAATTTCTTTGACAGTCCCATACAATCTACTATTCACACTGCTCTCGTGGGGTCAGTTCAGATACAGGATAATCGCGTCATTGAGGTCTACTGTAACTATGATAGTCATAGTCATCTACTTGAGACTCGTCAGTTATTCCAGTTCGCAGCTGATTATTCTGCTTTCTCAGGGATATTTGACAAGGGTGGACAGACCAACTTTCCTGTTGATTTGACTGGTGTTTTGCTTGGAGGAGATGCAGTCTTGAAAATTACGGGGTTACCAAAAGCAAATCAAATCATCAACACGGAGACTCACTCCAAAAACAAGTATTGCAATTGGTTAAATCAAGGATACTGGCAGGGGAACAACTTCTATGCGAAGTACGTTGACAAGAAGCCACCTTGGGATATAGGATATGAACCAATTGGTCCCTTTGTGCACTATCCAGGAACTCCAGGGTACCAGAGCTACACGAAATGGGTTCAAGATTATACCCAATATGTGAAGACAACCTATACTGAACCAGTGGATAAATATCCTGCACAGGTGGAATACAAGTTGAATGATGACACTTGGCATGTCATTACCACTGACTTAGGAAGCAGCACCATCTACCTTAGTGTTCCAGTAGAAGAATTGATAAGTGGTCAGAACACTCTGTACTTCCAAGAATCTTCCTCCTGGGTGACGAAATTTGAATGGACATTGCACGTCCCGCATGCAGTTATCCCCATAGAGGATGTATCTACAGAGTACACCTATGATAGCTATGGAAATTTGACATCGGTTACAGATGCTTTAGGTAAAACCACTTCTTATGAATATGACACCCAGTACAACGCGTATTTGATCTCTATTACCAACGCCCTTAATGACACTGTGACTGCTGATTACGATTTTACTAGAGGATTCCTTACATCCATAACAGATGCAAGAGGGTTCACCTCTTCTTTTGAGTACGATATTTTAGGAAGAGTCACCAAGAAGATAAATCCAGACTCAACAGAGAAAGAAGCCGTTTACGATGATCAGAATAACATGGTAACTGTTTATGACGAATTAGATCACAAGGTAATCCAGTATTACGATGGCATTAGCCGGCTAATAAAGATTGAATGGTACATATCCGAAATCGTTAAATTGGCAGAAACATATACCCTCAATTATCGGGACAAAGTAAAAACCAAGACAGATCCAGGTGGACACACTTATTCGTACGAGTATGATCCACTGGGCAGACCCACAAGAATATTTAACCCAGATTCTACCTTCATGGAAGCTCAGTACAGTGACGCCACAAATGCAATTTCTATCTTCGATGAAAATCAGCACAAGAAGGAGTATTGCTACGACTGGGTTGGGAATTTGGTGTGGGTGAAAGAGTATACTGATTCAGTAAATTACTATCTAACTCAGTACACCTACGATTCCCGAGGACACTTGACCTCCTTTACTGATGCCAATGGAAATGCTACTTTGTACACTCGTGATTCCCTCTTTGGAGTAACTCAAATCACTTACCCAGATTCAACAACAGAGACATTCGTGTACGATGCAGTTGGCAACCTCCTCCAAAAGACCAATGCTCATGGTACTACTACCTTCACGTACGATGATATCTACCAGTTAATTGAAATACACTATCCAGATCAGTCTTCTGTTACCTTTTGGTATGATGAGAATGGCAATCGCACATCAATGATAGACCCTGAAAGCCAGAGCTCATACATGTACGACAACAGAAATCGCCTCACTTGTGAGACTAGAACAATTGGAGGAGAACCATATGCTGTGAGCTATCAATATGATAATGCTTCAAGGATAGTTTCAATCACCTACCCGGATCAGAGTGTCATCACATACGAGTATGATTCCCTCAATCGGTTGGCAACTATACCAGGATATGCACAATTTGCCTATAATAATGATTCACACCTTGTGAGTATGATTTACAGTAATGGCGTAGTGACGACCTATCAGCATGATAGCCGTCACAGACCAGTCACTCTCCACGCCCAAAAAGATGGGACAGATCTTCTCCTCATTACTTACCAGTACGACGCGACAAATAATATTACTCAACTGGAATACAACAGGAGATTACCGGATCAGCAGTGGGAGCAATCAGTGGAAACTTTCGGATATGACTGGTTGAACAGGTTGGTATCTGCTCAGGGTGATTATGGTTCACTGTCCTATTCGTATGACTCTGTGGGAAACCGTACATCACTGAATGATTTGACCTACACCTACAACACTATGAATGAATTGCTTTCTATCAGTGATGGCACTACGTTTACGTATGACGAACTAGGGAATACCTTGACAAAGACTGATGGTACAGACACATGGACTTACACTCATGACAAACGGGATAGACTGACTCAGGTTGAGAAAAATCAAGAAATAATTACCCAGTACAGCTACGATGGAGATGGCAAGAGAATTCAGAAGACTGAATGGGTAGAATCTCTGCAGGAGTACCAGACGACAATCTATGTGTATTCTGGTCTAAATGTGCTCTATAAAAAGAATGTGAGTACAGATCAGGAAGCTACTTACGTTTATGGTCCAACGGGAAGAACAGCGAAAACCGTTGATGGGTTGAGGAGTTACTACCACCAAGATCATTTGGGATCCACCCGGCTACTCACAGATGAGTCAGGAAATCCAGTATGTGAAATTAGCTACAGGCCCTTTGGGAAGGCCGAAAAAACTGGTGGAGATGGGGAAAACTGTCTGTACACTGGAAAAGATGATGATTCAACTGGATTATACTACTTTGGTGCCAGGTACTATGATCCTCAAACTGGGAGATGGATTGAACGAGATTTAAAAGGAGGCATCCTGGAGAACCCCATGAGTTTGAACAGATATGTGTACTGTTATAACAATCCTCTGCTATATGTGGATCCTGATGGGCTTGCTCCAAATGTTGGTAATAAGTCAGCAAATGCTGTATATGCTGCCGGTATTGGAGGAGTTGTAGTGCTCCTCTTTACCGTCCCTGTAGCTGCCCCCTTTTGGGGGGTGGGAGCGCTTGTTTGGAGGCTTTGGTTGCACAAGAATTGGACAGCCACAACGAAAGCCAGTGGTGGAAAATGCCTTATAAATATCCATGCCAGAGGTAACACGCCCGGCATCGGAGAGTACCATGCATCCATTACAATCCATGACAACGGAAACTATGAAGGAGATATCAGAAACGACTCTACCACATTGGTAGTTGTCGATATCTATCACTTTGGCTCAGGAACTCTCGATCTCATATTGAGTGGCAGTGGTCCTATGCTGCTTAATGTGTATGGAAGTGGTAATGTAACTCTTACCATTGATGGAGAATGCACAGCCCCGATAACA
>Ga0209636_10000943_pt1 | contig 28867 bp, 33 predicted proteins | sample DeeMarSWOR152_54_FD_187464 | JGI IMG/M metagenome (GOLD analysis project Ga0209636, IMG submission 187464) | Marine sediment microbial communities from White Oak River estuary, North Carolina - WOR-1-52-54 (SPAdes) (version 2) | ecosystem: Environmental > Aquatic > Marine > Intertidal zone >...
CAAAGGAATAAGAACAAAATAGATAATAGTTAAACGTGTTTTCCCAATAAAAGGAAAAGCTGGGTGAGGAGAATACAATCCACTTAATATCACAGGTATACAAGCTAAAACCAGAAGAAAAGGTTTTAGCAGGGCATTTAAACCCCTAAGATCATCAATTATCCCCACAAAAGCAGCAATTAAAACCACCGCTAAAAAAACCATAACCTCTTCAAAATATTCCGAGAACAGGACGACACTTAAAAAAGATCCAAAAATCAAGGTAAAAACAATGCTTAAACCACCCATTTCAGGAATCTCAGGCTTATCAGTTTTATGAACATCAACACCAACAATGCCGACCTGCTTCATCTTCCTCATAACAATAGGTGTTAAAACAAAACAAACAATAAAGGAGGAAAAAAACAGGAAAAACAGCTGTAATGGCTCAAAACCCAATAACATGCCGAAAATCCCCCAAAAGCAAAAATCCATAACAAATATAATTAATATTTTCAAAAAATGTAGAAATATCTTAATAGTTTTTTCAAATAAAAATCTTTTACCGCTTAAAATTACTGGACTATACCTATTATATCATCCTGCCCGCAAAAAGAAACAGTTCCTTTATCTCTCTTATTTTTCCCTTCCTAAGACAGAAAGGTTTACATTTGACTTTCATAACAGGCAGGTAGATATTTGTTTAGCAGTAGTTAAATTTTACGGGAGTTTAAATTCTGGCAACATTTTTTCATTAATTCTGTAAGGAACTTTTCCAAAGAAACTGTTAATCACGGAGCTTTTAAGAATCTGCATATACTTTTCCTCTTTTTCAATATCATATTCCCATAAGATTATGTTATCTGCTATTTTTTCAATTGCTGTATGAAACTTTCTAGGATAGTTTTTATAACTAAAAATGTAAATCCCCGTATGCTGAAATTTGTGAAGTATTAAATCAACGTGATTTCTGAAAAATTTTAGAAATTCGTTTTTCCACGCATCTAAAAGATCATCTCCCCGAGTTATGATAATTCTCCCAGTTGTCTCCATAGAAACCCTCCCTGTTATCTCTTCTATAAAACTATCTAATTCACCTATTGAGCTAGATTTTTCAGGATTTTTAACCAGATATAAGGAAAAAACATCGATTTCAAACTGTTTTAACTCCCCGGTATATTCTTCTATAACATCTTCTTTTATCCCTTCTTTTAATCCCTTACCGCTATACATGTCTATCCAATAAGCTCTTCCCTCTCTTGAAAAAAGAGAATTTCTTTTAATGATCTCTGGATCTATTTTAAAAGCCATCTTTACAGCAGTTACGGGGTCAGATCGTGTCGATACCGTTATATTAAACTCGTCATCAAAAAGATTCGTAGCCCAGTGGCACCATATTCCTATAGGATCCCAATAGGTTTGGTTGCAAACATAAAAGATGGTGCAAGTACCGCTTAAAATTTTAAAATAATCATCAAAATCCTTATACCCTGTAGGCAAAATTCGAGGGGATTTTTGTCTTACCCAGATCGGTTTCTCCATCATATTTCACCAGGTCTTAATTTCCCTTCTCTGTCCTTCTTGTGAAGATCATCCTCTTAGGCAAAGGGGTTTTCTTTCCAAAATGCCGTCCTTTATCTTTCTCCAATAAATAGTGACTTGGAAGTTATATTTTGATTAAGTTAGCGATATTTCTCCTTATTTTTTAAAAGTTTTTCATTTACTTTTTAGTAGTTTTACGGAGGAGGAAGTTTTAATTCTGGCAACATTTTTTCGTTAATTCTGTAAGGAACTTTTCCAAAGAAACTGTCAATCACGGAGCTTTTAAGAATCTGCATATACTTTTCCTCTTTTTTTTGGTTATAACACCATAAGATTATGTTATCTGCTATTCTTTCAATTTTTGCATGAAAATTTCTAGGATAGCTTTTATAACTGATCACATAAACTCCCGTATGATGAAATTTATGCAACAATAAGTCAACCTGGTGTTTGAAAAATTCTAGAAACTCCTCCATTCCCCATGAATCTACGAAATTATCTAAAGTATGAACAAAGATTCTCCCTATCCTATTCTTAGAAACCCTACCCATTATCTCTCTTATAAAACCGTTTAACTCATCGATTGAACTATTTTTTTCAGGGTTTTTCACAATATATATAGCAAAAGGATCAATTTCAAATGATTTTATCCCCTTCTCATATTTCTCTATAATATCTTTTCTTACATCCTTCTTTAATCCCCTACCTCCATACATGTCTATCCAATAACCTCTACCATCTTTTATAACAACAGGAGTTCTTTTAACAAGCTCTGGCCGTACTTCAAAAAATAACTTTGTAGCAGTTATAGGATCAAACCGTGTTGATATTATAATATTAAACTCATCATTAGAAAGATCCACAACCCAATTAACCAGTAATCCTCTAGGATCCCAATAGGTTTGGTTGCAAACATAAAAGATGGTGCAAGTACCGCTTAAAATTTTAAAATAATCATCAAAATCCTCATAGCCTGTAGGCAAAATTCGAGGAGGTTTTGAGCTTATCCAGATCGGTTTTCCCACCATATTTCACCAAAATTTTGATTCACGAACTTATCCTTCCTTGGGGATCACTTATTTGTAAAACAAAAAGTTTTTGTTCCCAAAATCATGCCCTTTATTTATTACGCTAACAAATAGTTACTTAGGGGTTTATATTTTGGTTAAGTTAGCAATAGAAGGCGGTGAACCTGTAAGAAGGGAGAAGATACCGATAGCGGTGCCTATTCTTGGTGAAGAAGAGGAAAGAGCGGTTATAGAAGTTTTAAGATCAGGTTATCTTGTGCAAGGTGAAGTTGTTGAGAAGTTTGAGAAAGAGTTTGCGAAATTTAACGGTGTAAAACATGCTATAGCCGTGAACTCGGGGACAGCAGCTCTCCATGTAGCCTTCCAAGCCCTGAAACTACTCCCAGGAGATGAGGTGATAACCGTTCCTTATACTTTTAGTGCTTCAGCAACAGCCGCGCTCTTTCTGGGAGGTATCCCTGTTTTTGTCGACATAAACCCGGAAACTTTCAACGTTGAACCGGAAAAAATTGAAAAAGCTATAACAAGAAAAACCAAGGGTATTATTCCAGTACACCTTTTTGGTTTGCCCGCAGACATGGATCCCATAAAAGAAGTTGCAGAAAAACACGGTCTTTTTATTTTAGAAGATGCAGCCCAAGCGCATAAAGCCCGCTATAAAGGCCACATGGTAGGCACTTTCGGTGATGTAGCTATTTACTCTTTTTACGCTACAAAAAACATGACTACAGGAGAGGGAGGTATGATTGTGACAAATGATGATGAAATCGCTGAAAAATGCAGAATCATAAGGGATCAGGGACAAAAGGGCAAGTATAACCATGTCCTCTTAGGGTATAATTATCGTATGACAAACATTATGGCAGCTATTGGATTAAAACAGTTGGAAAAACTTCAGAACTTCACGAAAAAACGCCAAGAATTTGCAAGAAAACTCTCAAAAGAGCTTGAAAAAATAAGAGAGCTAATAAAACCCTCAAAAGAGCCAGAAGGATATGAACACGTATACTACCTATACGCATGCCTCTTGGAAGAAAAAAGCGGGTGGGAAAGAGATGGTTTTATAAAAGCTTTAGAAGCTGAAGGAATAAGCGCTGGTCCAATCTATAAAACCCTCCTCTACCATCAACCCCTCTACGAAAACATAAAAGATCCAAACGTATACCCTTATGCTGAAATGTTAAAGAACTTTCTTCCAAACTATAAAAAAGCGAAATGCCCCATAGCAGAAGAAATAGCTAAAAAGGCAATACAGCTCCCAATGCACCCTAAATTAACCGAAAAAGACCTAAAAGACATAATAACAGCCATAGAAAAACTCATACTACAAAAAAAGAAATGAAATTAAAGAACTATATTCTTCTTAGCAAATAATTTAAGTAGTATTTTATTCTATTAATCGATAATTAACCTTCCCAGGGAACCTTGCCAATAAACTATATAGATATTTACATCATACAGAGTCTAATTCGATAAACTATTTATACATATTTCAAACTATATATGCTCAAGCGGAAAAAAACTAACTTAGCGGTTTAGAGCCTAGGTCCAGCAGACCACTCGGAGTCAAAACAATTACAACCGTTATATCTGCTACCTCTAAGAGGGAAAAAGTCAAACTAAAAAGCCACATCTCCTACATAATTCCTTATCTTAGCGGTAGCGGTTTCGGCGGTGGTTTTACATGAGTGACTTCGTGAGTGAAGTTGATTTTCATGATTGGGCGTTGATTTTGTATTTTACAGCGTTCTTTGGTTTCATAGTTTTGTTTCTTTACGCTTTTGGTTTGAACGGTTAATTTTTTTTAAAAAATGTGTGAGTCAATGGTTTTTTAAGTTACGCTTCTCTCTGATTTTGGAACGGAAGCGGTCAGGGTTTAGCGTTTAGGTAGCGCGTAAAAAAGCTATTAAGAGCGGTGTATAAAAGGGTTGAATGCGATGGCTACCACCTAAACCCTGGCTCAGACCCATTGTGATCTTTTCTACATTTTCAGACCAGATGGAATCTTTTAAAACTGCTTTAAGGATAAAGCGTTAGTTGCTATCGAAAATTTTTCTAATTTATAAAGCTTTATATTGAAACCTAATTCTAAACAAAAGAGGGAATAATATGAAAACAATAAAAGTTCCAGGTAAAAACAACGCGCACAACGTTTTATTGTATACCCTAAGCACTTGTGTATGGTGTAACCGGACAAAGAGACTGTTAAATGACACCTCTGTTCAATACGAATATATTGATATTGACTTGTGTGACAAAAAAGAACAGGAAGAAGTAAGAGAAGATATTAGAAGCAGAGGAGGGTCTATTAGATTTCCTACAATACTCATAGACGACAAGATTTTGATTAGTGGTTTTCATCCGGATAAGATATTGGAGGCTTTGGAAATTGGTAACGCTTGAAGAAGTGCGTAAAAGGGCTGAGAGCGATGCAAAAACCCATGGCTACTACCTAAGCCCTGATCCAGAGTTTCTTAACGACCTTCTTGAAGGTCTTAAAAAGAACGAAGAGCGATACGGCTATCCTTCATGCCCGTGTAGGCTTGCTTCTGGAGTTTTTGAGCTTGACAGAGATATAATATGTCCATGCGATTATCGAGACCCAGACGTTATAGAGTATAACGCTTGCTACTGTGCACTCTATGTTAGTAAGGAAGCTTTTGAAGGAAAGGTCACCCTAGAACCAATCCCAGAGCGAAGACCTTTAGAGAAACAGAACAGAGCTTATGGACTAACTGAAGAAAGTCTGGTTGAAAAAGCTCCTGAAAAACCACCTGAGAAAACCACCGTGGTCACTGAAGAATCTGGTGATGTTAAAATGAAAATGTGGTATTGCAAACAATGTGGATACGTCTGCTTCCGAGAAGAACCCCCATATGTTTGCCCGATATGCAAAGCGAAGAGAGAAATGTTTGCTGAAATAAGTATGAAAACGCAAATACAAGGGTAAGATGTTGCTTAGCTGTTTTTTTGCTTATTAATCGTTTCTTCAAAGATTTGAAATGGGAAAATTCGTTCAACTTTATTGAATTGTTTTCTCCTACCTTGAAACTATTATCTTTATCTCCTTCCAATCTTCTTTTATTCCACGTAAAGAATTAACTATTCCCAAAAGAATTCCGCTTAAAATCTTTTCAACAAACTCATTTAACTCTATTTCTTCACCGTCAACATAAAGTTTAACACTCAAAAACATCACCTAGAAACCCAATATCAACTTAAGAGTAAAAACTTTATGAAAAAGCAAAAATTCAAAAAATTGAAAAATAAGTAACGTTTATAAATCCTCGAAGTTGAACAAGATAAAAATTTACACTTAAATTTTCCCCTAAAAGATTAGAAGTGATTTTTAGCCTAAAAACATAAATCTCAAAAGTTTATGTCGAAAAATAACCCTAATTTAAAAACGTTATAATACAGGTTAGTGAATGTTATGGGCGAAACAGAGAAATACATAAAGGCAGAAGACCTAAACCGGTTTCTCACTTTAATAGTGGAACTTACAGGATTTACTCTCATAACAATCGGGTTTATTTCTACTGCCAACATAGATAGTTCTCAAAAAGCGCGCACAATAACTATACTAGCTGAAGCTCTTATTGCCTTTATCATAGCCTTAGTACTTCTTTCAGGACACTTCGTTGAAAGGCCTATAGGCACAATCAAATGGGGTTCTTCGTATGTAACATTTATTTTTGGCATTTCTTTTCTGTTTATGGGGGTTCTTGCTACGGCTTTAGAGTTTTCTGGGCGCACCGTAATTGAAAGATCTGATCTTGAAATTTATAGTATTTATGCTGCTCTAATATTCGGAATACTTTCATTAATGCCTTCAACAAGAAAAGAGTTTCGGAGTATTCGGCGTTTTTTGAAAAGGAAAAAGCAGGATAATTCGGGGTAATACCAAAAATTGTTGCCAAAAAATTTTTTAAGTTTTTTTAAATAGACTTGTTCTTGCAATTTTTAGAGGGTTTTATTATGAGTCGTAAAATAGCTGTAATTCCTGGTGACGGTATAGGACCTGAGGTTATTGAAGAAGGAAAAAAGTGTATAGATACTTTGGCAGAGTTATACGGTTTTAGTATTGATTGGGTAGAGTTTCCTTATGGTGCTGACTATTATTTAGAGCATAAAGTTGTCTTGCCTGAGGATGGCTTGAGAGAGATAGGGAAATGCGAAGCGATATATCTTGGGGCTGTAGGGGATCCAAGGGTCGAAACAGGAGTCCTTGAAAAAGAACTTCTCTTAAAACTCCGATTCTACTTCGACCAATACATCAACTTAAGACCTGTGAAGCTTTACCCTGGCGTGCCAACACCGTTAAAAAATAAGGGACCAGATGACATAAACTTCTACGTAGTCCGAGAAAACACTGAAGACTTTTACGTGGGTCTTGGTACGCGCTTTAAACAAAAAGAACACAAAGCCGTATTTGAATTAAAAAGATCCACCATGCCAAATCCCCGATACGAACTAGAAATTAACCAAGAAGAGGAATCAGAGCAGGCAATACAGCTAGGCATCATAAGCAGAAAAGGATCAGAAAGAGCGATCCGATATGCCTTCGAACTAGCCAAAAAAAAGAACCTTAAAAGAGTGACAAGCGTCGACAAAGCCAACGTGCTAACCCACTGTTATAGCTTATGGAGAGATGTCTTCACAGAAGTTGCAAAAAACTACCCAAACATAGAAACAGAGTTCAGCTTTGTAGACGCCATCACCATGTGGTTTGTGAAAAACCCAGAATGGTACCAAGTTGTAGTAACACCCAACATGTTCGGGGACATAATAACAGATCTCGGAGCAATGATACAAGGAGGAATGGGCCTAGCCCCCGGAGGAAACATTAATCCAGAAGGCATATCCATGTTTGAACCCATCCACGGCTCTGCACCAAAGTATAAAGGCATGCGGGTAGCAGACCCCATAGCCACCATTTTAGCAGGACAAATGTTGCTTGAAGAAATAGGGGAAACAAAAGCTGCAGAAACCCTTGAAAACGCAGTTATCCAAGTACTAAAAGAGGGAAAAACCGTTACAAAAGACTTAGGAGGCACTGCAAAAACCAACGAAGTCGGAGACGCCACAGTACAAGCCATAAAAAACCTTTATCACTCAAAATAAATCTACTCTAGACTTGAACCACAATTTGAGCAAAATTGCGTGTTTGGAGCGTTTTCAGTCCTACAATAAGGACATACAAGAACCTTTTCAACCATAACTCTTCTTTCTACTCTCTCTTTTTTGGGAGGTCTTACTATCAACCAAATAATTAAACCTAAAAGCATCGTAAAAAACACCACTATAAACCATAAAAGTCCATTTGCTCCCCTCCTCTCTGCATCATTATAAACCAAAACGCTCAAAAACAAGACAAAAAAGACCCAAATAACCACTCCAAAAACTATCCATCCAACCTCCCAACCTGGCACTCTACCTCTAGTATCGTGTCCTAACAAGGTAAGTAAATCTGTAATATTTAAATTTAGAAACTTATCCAAAAAACACATCCTCCTAATTTATCCCAATTTTCAATCAACAATGAAACAATTAGAAAATCAAACCTCTATTTTTACCTTTTCTTTTTTGATAAGAGAGTATTCAGCAAAGATTGTATCACTTTTTTAAAAGAGAGAAAAACTCTTACAAAAGAGAGCCATAATAAACCTTTATCACTCCAGATAAAACCCTTAAATTCTATTCTAGGCTTGCACCACAATTCGAACAAAAACGTATATCTGGAGGATTTTCAAACCTGCAATAAGGGCATACGAGAACCTTCTCAACAACCTTTCTTTCTGCTAACTCTTTTTTAGGAGGCCTTACTAACAACCAAATAATTAACCCTATGATATTCAAAAAAAACACTATTAGTAGCCATAAAACTCCGTTTTCTCCCCTACTCTCAGCATCACGATAAATCCAAAGGCCTATAAGTACGACAATAATAAGCGAAACCAATATAAGTGAAATTATAAATCCCACAATCCACTCATCACGCCCCCAAGGGTGATACTGGGCTAAAAAGCGAGGCAAAGCAGTTATGTTTAAATTTAAAAAACCAACCAAAAAGCATATCCTCCTATTTTTTCATTTCAATTACCATAAAAACAGAATAAAAAATTATCTCTCACTATTTTTAACTTTCCTTTTTTAGAGAAGAGATTCGGCTGAAGAATTTATCACTTCTTACTAAAAGAGGGAAAACAGTTACAAAAGACCTAGAAGGCACTGTGAAAAGCAATGAAAAAGTAGACACCATAATAAAAGCCATAAAAAACCCTTAAATTCTACCATAGTCTTGCCCTGCAATAAGGGCAAAACCGCGTGTTTGGAGCGTTTACAGCCCTACAATCAGGATTTTCCCTACATCATGATGATTCTCATTAAGCTTGAAATTATTGATTAAGCTAACAAACTTTGATACCATCATTAGATTCGCATCCTTCGCATTTTCTATTTTTATTTACTATAATTCTATTCTGCTATGGATGAAGACTTTACCAAGCTATCATCCAACCGAGATCTTAATAGACGTTTCTTTCACAAAAACTTTCGACATAGGACTAAATATAGTCTTGACAGTAATCTATTTCATAGTTTTATGGATCAGTGCTATAGCAGTGTTTTATAAAAACACTAAAATAAGATAAAAATAAATCCAAATAATTTTAGTGTTTTATTTTTATGTCGAATGAAAATTTTGGCGGAAGAATTAGTTATGAAGAATGAAGGTACGATGAAAGAACAGAAGAAAAAAACCAGGAGAAAAAAGGATAGACCAGATTATGGGGTTTTAGACAAACTTGTTATTTCAAAAGGTTATTGTTGCGGTTGTGGTGTTTGCGTCGGTGTGTGTCCTGTGGAAGTGATAGGGTATGAAGCTCTACCTAAGCTTATTGGGGAGTGTATAAGTTGCGGTCGTTGTAGCGATGCTTGTCCCCGCGGCTTGGGAAGAATAAACATGGAACCCCAGAAAGAAGCAATTAAAGATGGGTTAGTAGGGTCTTACCTTAACATTTTGGCCGGAAAGGCGACAAAGACTGAAATTTTGGAAAAGGCACAGGATGGTGGCGCTGTTACATCGATTCTTTGTGCCTGTCTTGAGAGCGGTTATATAGATGGGGCTATTGTTACTCGGATGGACCCTGAAAGGCCATGGAAACCTGTTCCCATGATCGCTACTACGAAAGAGGAGATAATTTCTGCTGCTGGTACAAAGTATCATTATCCTTTTGAGTTTTCAGTTCTTAAAAAGGCTACAAAGGAGCTTAAGCTTCAATCTTTTAGCGTGGTTACGAGACCTTGTTCAACTGAAGGAGTGAGGAGACTTCAACAGTCTAGGAGTAAGAAGAGTGGGAAAGCAATAAAGCTCGTTGTTGGTTTGTTTTGTATGGAAGCTTTTCACACGGATTTCATAGATGAAGTTGTTGCGGGAGGAATGGAATTATCTCTTTCAAATATCAAGAAAATTAATATTAAACGCGATTTCGTCTTGACCTTAGATGGAGGTTCTTTGGTGGATATCTCGATGAAAAAGGCAGAACCTTATATCCGCACAGGTTGCCGTTTTTGTTCAGATTTTGCCTCTGAAATGGCTGACGTTTCTGCAGGAGCGGTAGGCACTAAAAACGGTTGGACAACCTTGATAACTCGTACAGATATAGGTAAAGAAGCGGTTGAGATAGCAAGCAATAGCGGATGGCTTGAAACAAGAGAGGTCAGCCAGAAAGTGTTGACGACTCCTCATGCCCTCGCCAAACGCAAAAAGGATCGCGCCATACCCATCTTAAGGTAGTACATGGGTTGATATGACTGAAGTTTTTTCTAAAAATTAGTTGATATTTTCTTTAATTAAGATTTTTCAGTATTTACTTAATATTTCATAAAAATCTAAACAATAGCAATTAAATAATTGAGAATCTTTTCAAATTTTGCAGTAATCCCACTTAAAAGATGTCATAAATTAACAATTTAACAAATTATCATATATTAGAGCAGAATGAGATTTGATTAGGATATATTACTATCTGGGTAGTTTGGATAATTTTATCATTATTTTTCGTATTTTCCTGCTTCAGAAGAGGATCATGTTGTTATGGAGGACATGACCATAGAACCCACTCTAGTACATATGCTAAACATCAAGATATTGCAATTGATCAAAACACCGCCTCGAATGAGGACATTAAGATTAAACCGTCACATTTACAATCTATCCGCGTCATCAAGTGTTTTAAGTGCGGTACCGAATTTTCTTCTAACCTTATAACTTGTCCTGTCTGCGGTTATGAAAGAGTGAAATGTGTGGTAAGTCAACGTGACATACAGTATAGAGATGAAGTTTTCTACTGTCCCTATTGTGGGACACTAGCTCACGTCAAGCATATTCGTGGGTGGGTTAAAGTGAAAGCAGTTTGCCCTAACTGCCATCATAAACTCGATGAAAAGCTCTTTGAGATCTTTAATTATTAATGATTTAAATGAAAAGAAAACGTTCATAAGTAGATAAAAAGTTGAAAAAAATAATGAAATGATCTTAGATATTTACGCTACTATTTAGAAAAAGAAGGAGAAAACAGTATGGCAAAAGATCCTGTATGCGGTATGTATGTTGATGAAAAAAAGGCTCCTTTTAAAGCAGAGATTCGGGGGCGAATGTATTATTTTTGTAGTGAGACTTGTTTAAGAACCTTTGAGAGGCCTGAAGTTGAACTAAGAAATTTAAAGCTGTTAGTCGTTTTTAGCTTTACTTTTACCGTTCTTATTTTCTTTTTCAGTTTTTTTGATGTTTTACCTTTTTTCAGTAAAAACAAGTGGCTTTTCTTATTTGCAACCCCGGTACAGTTTGGAGCGGGTTGGAGATATTATAAGGGGACATTTGATGCTTTAAAAGTTAGAACGGCAAACATGGACACCCTAATAGCCATGGGAACTTCGGCAGCATATGGTTACAGCACCATCATAACATTTTTCCCTGAAATCTTCGAAGAAACCGAAGTATTTTTCGACACAGCTGCCGCCATCATAACCCTAGTCCTTGTAGGTAAATTGTTAGAGGATCTTGCTAAGGGAAGGGCTTCAGAAGCTTTAATAAAACTCATGGATCTCCAGCCTAAGATGGCCCACGTTATAAGAGATGGAGAAGAGACGGAAATACCGGTAGAATCCGTCGAAGTTGATGATATAGTGGTAGTTAGGCCTGGAGAAAAGATACCTGTAGATGGGGTGGTTATTGAAGGTCATTCTTCTGTTGACGAATCAATGATCACAGGAGAAAGCATTCCCGTAGAGAAAAATCCAGGCGATGAGGTTATCGGTGCTACTCTCAACAAGGTGGGACTGTTAAAATTTAAAGCAATAAAAGTTGGATCTGACACCACTCTTTCCCAGATCATAAATTTGGTCGAAGAAGCCCAGCTTTCTAAAGCTCCAATGCAGAGACTTGCCGATTATATATCCGCCCGCTTCGTACCTTCTGTGATATTAATCGCTTTGTTCTCCTTCTCTATATGGTATTTTATAGGCGATGAAAGCTTTACTTTTTCCCTTGCAATACTCATAGCAGTACTAATAATTGCTTGTCCTTGTGCTTTAGGTATTGCTACACCTACCGCTATCATGGTGGGGACAGGGAAAGGGGCAGAGAACGGCATCCTGATCAAGGGCGGAGAATACCTGGAAAGAGCCTATAAAGTACAAACAATAGTATTTGACAAAACAGGAACTCTCACCAAAGGAGAACCCTCAGTAACAGACGTTGTGCCAATCGAACTCTCGGATGAAGTTTTAAAACTGGCATCCATGGCTGAAAAAGGGTCAGAACACCCCTTAGGGGAAGCTATAGTAAAAGGAGCAAAAGCAAAAGGTTTGGACATCCCGGACGCTGAATCTTTTGAAGCAGTACCAGGCCAAGGAGTAAAAGCAGTTTATGACGGAGAAGAAATTCTTTTGGGCAACCGAAAACTCATGGAAAATAACAGTATCCCTTACGAAGACATAGAAGAAAAAATCCAAGCCCTCGAAAAAGAAGGAAAAACAATAATGATCCTTACAGTAAATAAAATGATCAAGGGGCTTATCGCGGTAGCCGATACTTTAAAAGAAAATTCAAAGGATGCGGTGAAAAAACTCCAAGAAATGGGCATCGAAGTCATCATGCTCACAGGCGACAATAGAAGAACCGCAGATGCCATAGCGGAAAAACTTGGAATAACAAAGGTTTTATCAGAGGTTCTACCCCAAGATAAAGCCAACGTCATAAAAAAGTTGCAAGACGAGGGAAAAATCGTAGGCATGGTAGGGGACGGAATAAACGATGCCCCTGCCCTAGCACAAGCTGATATAGGAATAGCCATCGGGAGCGGAACAGACGTAGCCGTAGAAACCGGCGACATAATCCTGGTAAAAGACGACCTAAGAGACGTAGTAGCCGCAATACAACTAAGCAAACAAACAGTAAGAAAATTTAAACAAAACCTTTTCTGGGCCTTCTTCTACAACACCGCCCTAATACCTATTGCCGCAGGTCTACTATACCCATTACTAGGCCTACTCTTAGACCCAATTTACGCTGCAGCAGCCATGTCTTCAAGCTCAGTAACAGTAGTCACAAACTCCCTACTACTCAAAAGATTCAACCCAAAAACGCTTTAAAACGCCCAATAGAACAGAACTTTTTAATAGTTGTTAGGTGTTATAAATCATAGATTTATTATCTATTTACAACAAAGTTGATGGTGGCGGTCTATGGAGAGAGAATCTGAACGCCTTATTTCTACGGGAATAGACAAGTTTAATGAGATTTTGGGCCGCGGTATCCCTCGAAATTCTATGATCCTTTTTTTAACAGATATTGGTTCTGAATCTGATATTGTTGCATTACAGATTTTGTGGAATCGGTTGAAGGCAGGGGACTTAGGTGTTATTTATGACTTTGATTTGCCGCCCATGGATTTGCGAGAAAAAATGAAGACTTACGGTTGGAATTTGAAAAAATATGAAGAAGAAGGGAAGTTTATCTTAGCGGACATGTTTACACATGCTTTCGATCTTGAAAGTTTTTATCCAAAAGAAAAATATTATTGTAAACGCCCTACTGATATAACCTATATTGGTAACTTTGCACATAAATTAAGGGAGGAGATTTTGCAAAGAACCCAGCCAGGAGAATATTTCGGCGTTATCCTTTCTGCTGGACGTTTACTCCATTTTACTGGGGAAGATGAAGCTTTAAAATTTGTTTATGCCTCGAGGATGAAGTACAAACCGCTTGGTACTGCTTTGTACCTACTCGATCCTCGAATCGCTAGTGAGAAGGGTTTAGCAATGCTTGAGAACTTTGCAGATATAGTGATTCGATTTTCCGTAGAAAAAGTTAGTAAACGTTTTAATAGATTTTTAAGGGTTATTAAATCACCTTTGTTCGGTTATTTAAAAGAACCATTACATTACACAATCACACCAACAGAGGGAGTAGTATTATCTAAAGAGTAATTTGTCAGATCTTGATTTTAAGATAAGGAAGGCTTTATTTATAAAAAAGATTAACTGCCAATAAAGTTTTACTAGGGTGATAATAGTTGGCAAAAGACCTTGTTTGTGGAATGGAAGTGGATGAGAAAAAAACACCTTATAAAACAGAATATGAAAGAGAAACCTACTATTTCTGCTGTCAAGCATGTAAGGAAAAATTCGAGAAAAACCCTGAAAAATACTTAAAATAAGAAAGAAAACGCCAAACATCCCAAAAAACATCAAAGTACTGTAGTAACATCTTTGGCATTAAACCATACCTGATTAACAAAAGAGAGCGAAAATCAAATCAAACCCCTTTCCTATATTTTTATGTTCGTTTTTTAGTTAGTTCAAACTGCAAAATGAAGAAGAGATGGTTTCATGTCGGAAAATTACTTGAGAAAGACCATACCTATTGATCGAATGGATTGTGCTTCTTGCGCTCTAACTATAGAAAAAGAGATGAAGAAGCTGGAAGGCGTTAAAGATGTCCGCATAAACCTCCTAATACGTAAAGTTGTAGTGACATATGACCCAGAAAAAATCGACGTACCCGACCTTGAGAAGAAGATCGAAGACCTAGGATACCGTATATCATACAAAAAGTATGAAAGCATCTTTGACAAAATATTAAAAATATTCAAAATAAAACCGAAAAAAGAGGAAGGAGAAGCTTTTATAAGAACGATAAATGACCACGAATTTGAAGCTTTAGTTTTGAAATCAAACAAACCAGTAGCCCTAATTTTTATGTCCAAAAACTGTCCTTCCTGTAAAAGATTGGAGAAAGATTTAAAAGATGTTGAAGAAAGGTTTAAAGACCAAGTCCGTTTTTATCAAATGGACATAACGTCCACGAACACTTGGGAAGAATACGGTATTACCAGTACCCCTATCCTACTCTATTTCAAAAAAGGAAACCCCCTAAAAATAGAGTCAAAAAGTGCAATACCGCAAAAGGAAGAAATTGAAAAGCAAATAGAAAAACTAATAGAAACAACATAGCCCTCCAATTAAGCCCCTTATTAAAAAGAAAAGGATGTGGATAATAAAATGATTTTAATAGATCAAGAGTTGAGGGCCAAGTTTCCAGGTCTAAACGTCTTAGTAGGCCATATAAACGGGGTAAACGTCGAAAAAAAGAAGCCAGAACTTGAAGAGTTCAAAAAAGAACTAATAAAAACTGTTAAAGAAAAATATAGCCTCGAAACTTTAAAGGATATCCCTGTTTTAAGGGCCTATCGTGACTTCTTTTGGCGTGTAGGAATAGATCCTACAAAAATCAGGCCAGCTGCTGAAGCTTTAATAAGACGCATTTTAAGGGGAAATCCCATTCCAAAAATCAACAGTTTAGTTGATGCTTACAATCTTGCATCAATCACCTCTGAAATCTCTATAGCAGCCCTTGACCTCGACAAGGTTAAAGGAAATCTTTTTATGCGACTTGCAAATGAGGGAGAAAATTTCTTAGGGATAGGTATGAAAAGCCCTTTGGTTTTAAAAGGAAAAGAGATCGTGATCTCAGACGATGAAAAACTCGTAGCCGTCTATCCGTATAGAGACGCGGACAATACAAAAATAATAATGGGGACAAAAAATGTCCTGTTTCTATTATGCGGTGTACCGGGCATAGATGAAAAAACGCTGGAAAAAGCTGGGAAAATAACTATTGATTATGTGACGAGGTTTTGTGGGGGTACCGGCAAGTTAGTGGTATGATTTTAGTGGTAGGTTCTCTCGTAGTCACCCGAATAGTCTCTCGGTCTCTCCTCATAAAACCCTTAGTTTTCGTTTTGGTCGTATGCGGTCACAAACCCTATTTTCTTAAGCGGTGAATTCAGAACGTTGAGATTTTTAGGTGTTACCCTTGTTTTAAGGCGGTTTTTAAGGATCTCTAAAGCTTGCGCTAAGGCCCCCTTATTGCATATAATTCCGACCCTCTCTCGAAGAGCAAGGCGTAGCCAAAGCGTATGTGCTATGTTAGGCGAATTGCATTATTATTTTTGTGTATTGTTATATTTCAACATACCCCAAAGCTCCAGTATACGCTCACCGAGTTTCTTTGCCGATCCTATGGCTTCGGAATCTTGTATTATTTCTTCTTTCAGAAAAGCTATGCCACAAACTCCTCTATTCGCTGGAATCATCTCATGTTTAAGAAACAAAGAATTAATAGCACCAATAGCACTTTCCAAACCATATCTTCGACCAACCACAATGGCACCACCGATCTTATTTTCAAGTTTACCTCTAATACACCATGTACGATCAATAAAAGCTTTGAGCTGAGCAGATACGTTATTGAAATAAACCGGACTGCCTAAAACAATTCCATCACTCTCGAGGAGCATTGGTATAAGAACATTACTCATCTCATCATCAATCACACATTCACCTAACTTTTGACATGCCCAACAAGATTTACAAGGTTCTATTTGATAATCTGTAAGTTTTACAAATTGCCCACCAGTTATGGACAATGTAAGTTTTAAAAGATAATCTGTATTACTCTTTTTCCTAGGACTTCCCGAAATATACACAACTTTCATGTATTAACCCTCAAAATAACTTTACGTCTAACTCGGTATATACAAATTCCGCTTTTTGTTCCTATTTAGGAGGATATACGAACTTTGCCTTATCTCCCATTTGGTCAGTATAAGCGAACTTTTTGCTCATTCTTTCTCATCATCTCTCAGCATCAAATACCGTAATTTCCTCATACTTTTTAAGGGATTTTCGGCTCACATCTAAAATTAAAACGTTTAAGATGAGTTTAATTGGTGGTCCTTGGTAAATTCAAATAAATATCGTTTAATTTTTGGTATGGAGTTTTTTTTAGATTTTTTAGGGATTTTTTGTGAAGATAGCCATAGCTAGCGGAAAAGGAGGAACAGGAAAAACTACTATAGCTGTAAATCTTGCTCTTTCCCTTGCAGATGAAAGAGAGGTACAGCTTATAGACTGTGACTTAGAGGAGCCAAACGGTCACTTATTTCTCAACATACCCCTAAAAATTGTAGAAGATATAACTATTCCAACCCCTGTTTTTGATGAATATAGGTGCAACTTTTGTGGAAAATGCGCAAATCTCTGTCAATATAATGCTATTGCGCTACTTCCAAAAACCATAATGTTTTTTGAAGAGCCTTGTGGGGGGTTGTGGTTTATGTGCCATAGCATGCTCCTCTAAAAATCAAACATTTTTAATTACGTTTAAAAATAAACAAAACTCTATTTAATTACGTTTAAAAATAAACCAAAAAATAAGACAAGTGAGATGAGAAATAATGGTAAAAATAGTAATACCAGTAGATGGAAAAGATAGCGATAATGCCAGAATATTCCCCCATATTGGAAAAGCTCCCTTCTTCGCTAGTGTGGAGATATCTGATGAAGGAAAAGTCGAAAAAATCACCTATATGGAGAACAAAGGTCAACACTTCGGAGGTCGAGGACGGCCAGCAATCATCATTGCTGAAAGCGGGGCAAATGCATTAATTGTTAAAAATATGGGACCCCGAGGAATAAATATGATTAAAAGCCACGGAATAAAAGTATTAACATGCAAGTCACAAACCCTAAAAGAAGCCATAAACGAATTCCTGAAAAATGAAACCACGCCCTTAGAAGAGCCCTGTAAAGAAGCCGAACACCCATTTTAAACCTAAAACCTCCTTAAATAAAAAAATAAGATAGGTTATATAAAAAAATCAAAAGTTAGATAAATTATATCAAAAAATTAGGCATGGGTCTGGTCATCTATCCGTAATTGTGCCTCAGACACTAATTACTCGGCGTGGCAGCGATGTTTATATACTACTAACCGTGTATTAGTTTATCGCATTCATCCAAAGACTAAAGCCGTTGGCTTTCTGCGATTTTAATGTGAGAATTGGGATTATTCTTCCTTTTTAGACTCTCTAGCTACCTCGACGAGAGCTTTTATGTTTTTGAGGGGCATTAAGGGCTCAACCCCGCAAGCTGGCTCAAGCAGGTCTACACCTAGTTTTAAAGCTTTTCTTGCCTCGGTCTTTACTTCCTCAGGAGAACCGAAAGTCAGCACTCCCTTAGAGGAAATATTGCCTAAAATCCTAATATCGCCCAGTTGAGGTTTAACGCGCATAATATCAATTTCTTCTCTGGTACTTATACCGTCAAAACCGGTCTCAATAACGTCAGAAACGAACCGGTTCCAATCTCCACAAGGGTGAAAAATCTTTATCCCTTGCAAGTTATTAGCCAGTTTAATTAAAGCCGGCTTAACAAACTTCCTAAAAGCATCAGGACCCGCTATATCTGGCGCCCCTAAAGGCTCGCCGATAGTTATCACGTCCGAACCAGCCCGATACTGTGCGTTAGCATACTCAATAACAACCTCTGTAGAAAACTTCACAAACTCTTCAACATAGTCAGGCTTAGTCACTGTCCACATTATGAGATCCTCTGGTTTTGTCAATTGTCCTGCAAGTGAGAAAGGTCCGAGGGCAAAACTTGAAACAGGCAGGAAATCGTCTGATTCCTCCTTTAATAGGCTGAGAGCTTCCAGCACGGCAGGTATTCTACCTTTCTCGAGGAAATCATCCGGCATGCTTAAGTCTTCAGGTTTTTTAAACGGGTGCTCTCTAACCCCGGGCTTAGCCTCAGGCTTATCCCGATATTCAGTTTTACAGCCTAAAGCTTCGGGCATAATAGCGAAGTCATAAGGAGCCCTTAAATTCTCAAGTCCTGTCAATTTCTGAGCCGCTGATGAGAGCTTAGCCATCTTTTCGGCATCCCTATGGGCTTCTGGCCAATAGATTCCCACAGCCTCTTGTATTTCCACACAAACAGATCCACCGCAACCACCGATACAGGTTGCCGGCACCCTGTCAACTTTACCTCCCATTAACGCAGCAAGAACCCTTCTTCTAGGCGTCATTTCAACCATGTTTACACATCCTATTCTCTCCTAGTTAAATCCATTATAAAAATATTTAGCTCTTAGGTTTCTCACAATTTGCTAAACCCATTGTGAAGATACACTATAATAAATTACAATCGCAATAAGATTTTCGATGAGAAGCCGGGAATAGAGAAGCCGTATGATTAACTAACAGCTGTAGAAGGAAAGCAAAACCTAAAACAACGAAAAACATCAAGGAAAATCAACCTGCAAAAAAGAAAACAAAAACCTAAAAACAAAACAGTTTTTACACTAGGTTTAACTTACTTAACTTTTCCCAAAACGGCTAAAAAACAAAAAAACAGTTAATATGTGGGTAGAGTGTTGCGGAAGGGTCTTCTTGCTACATGAGGATAAAATTGGGGTAAGCTTTCATTTAAATCCTTTTGTTGAGTTAGATGTAAAGTTGGGCGAAAAAGTATTAGCTTAGGTAATACTCTAGCAATTGATTGAAAAATTACGACAAGTCTCAATGGAAAAAAAATTTATTGGAGTAGCTCTTCTATCAAATGGGAAAACAAATGTGTCTACTTAAGGTCTATCTAGAGGAATATACGGGCAGGAAGCTTATTGCTAGGGATGTTGCCCTTATAGTCAAGGAAGGAAACATAGTTAGTTTGAAGAGCATAGAACTTGAGGAAGTGGCAACGTTAGAAGAAGTCGATGTGTCTTTAATAGACACGCTTAACTCCGTTATGATTCTTAAGCCTAAAGCTTGAAGAGGTGATGTTTTGATGAAGGTTATGATTTGCGGTAAGGGCGGTTCAGGGAAATCAGCTTTAACAGTTCTCATAGCCAAGGTGTTATCTAAAAATTATGAAGTTTATGTAGTAGACTCCGATGAGTCTAATACCTTGCTTCCTCAGATTCTCGGTGCAGGGTCGCCGAAACCTCTTGTTGAATATCTTGGAGGTAAGAAAGATATATTCAAAAGAGGAGAAGTCAACATAGTAAATGCATTAATAGAAGCTGGAGAAGGCATTAAATTAGCCAATTTGCCCAGCGAGTATGTATCCTCATCGCCTGAGGACATCAAGTTAGTAACCATAGGTAAGGTGAGAGAGTTAGGGGAAGGATGCGCCTGTCCTTTCAATTTTCTAGCTAAAACTCTTCTCAAGAATCTGTTGTTAGAGGATAGAGAAATGATCCTCGTTGATGCAGATGCTGGTCTAGAGCATTTAGGTCGAGGGGTTGAGGAGGGATGCGATGCAGCTTTAGCAATAGTTGACCCAACAGCTGAGTCGCTTATGTTAGCTAAAATCCTCAAAGAAGAATTAACGAAAATGAAAAAGAAATTTTGGCTCGTGATAAATAAGGTAACGCCGGAAACAGCTGACATAGTAATGTCAAAAGCTAGGAATATGGGATTAGAAGTGGCAGGGGTTGTGCGGTTTGATGAAGAGGTCTTTAAGTCTTCCCTAGAGGGCGTCCCATTAACGGCTAAAGAAGCCTTAGTAGACATCACAGCCATACTAAGGGAAATACATTTCATTTAAAAGATCTTCAGCAAACAGCTTTCTAAAAACACCATCATTACGTTTACTACCAAACAACTAGGAAACATCTACAAAGACGAGAAATACCAAAACCTTATTTAAATTCACTGACATACTCTCCACCCTAAAGGGTTGGAGGTTTTACGGTTGTGAAAATTAGAGCTTTCACAACTGATGGCTGTGTCACCAGCCAGTTATCCCTATCCCGCCAGTAGGGCTTCGGGAATATGGGGTTAGCTATGTTTGCAACACCGTTAACATCAGCGTTCATTGTTACCCCGTGCGTTTTACAAACGTATAGTCCCCTGTGTTTTCTACCGTTTCTGTGCACTTTCCCGCAGAGAGAACATGTTTTAGACGTGTATTTCTCCTCCTTTTTCCTCATCTTTATCCCGTAGTTTTCCACCGTTGTTCTTAGTCTTTCGTAGATGTAGTTAAAAGACCAGAAGTTGTTTATCATAGCGTTAGCTTTTCTACCTTTCTTTTTCTTTCTACTGTTCTCTCTTATGTTTTTTACGTCTCCTATAACGATTTCTGAAACTCCTTTTTCCCAGCAGTTTTTCACAAACCTCGCTATTATCGTGTTTATCAAATGTCTAAACCTTTTCTTCCTCTTCCTAAACAATTTTCTTAACCTTTTTGATGTTTTCCTTTTCCCGTTTTTCTCCATGTTGCTTTGATATTCTCCTATTTTTTCGTTCCAATACCACCAATCGCTTAAAACAGTACTACCAGAATATATCCCCGGTCTTTTTTCTCCTTCTATCCAACTGGTTATGATGTTTATGATCCCCAAGTCGACGTATGCCTTCTTTTTCTTGTCTCCTGTTGGTTGATGTAGCGGTTTTCTTTCTACCTCTACCGGCATATAAGCATACCATCGGCTTGAGAGGTCATCGTAACGTATCTCTAACCTTCCCTGCTTTTTCCCCTCCCACCTGTTCTTTCCTTTCCACCTAACTTTTAGCCCGAAGGGGAGTTTTAGATACTTCTCGGAAAGCTTATAACAGTTACACCTTATAAGAATCATTAAAACCCTTTTCCCCGTTTTCCTGTCTTTCCAGTAGCCTGGAGGAGAAACCTTTCTTATCTGCCTTGGGAGTTTTCCCTGCTTTTTCAACCTTAACAAAGCGAAGAAAGACTTCCAAGCCTCGTTGTTCTTCCTTGTTACTTGTTGAGCTGTAGCAGAGCCTATAACCTTCTTATACTTGTGGTAGGATTCGTCGGTGTTCCAGTCGAAGTTTCGCGAGAAAAAGGACTGTCTACGCTTATAGTTTATCTCGTTAAACATCCTTGCACAGTTATCGGCTAACTCGAACAGTCTTTGCTCCTGCTCCTTAATTGCTGGCTTTAACTTGAAGATGTTGGTCCTCTTCATCTCTATTTCCCCTTCTGCTCTTCAATGTATTTTTTAACAACTTCAAGAGTTACAGCCCCGACAGAGGATATAAACTTCGAGTGAGTCCACAAAGTTGGAAGACGCTTTCTCAGAGCTGGAAATTCCTCTCTGAGTTTTCTGGAAGTATATCCCTTAATCTTGTTAACAACTCTAAAAACACCTATCTTTGGATTCACATCCAGCAATAAATGAACGTGGTCTGACATAATCTCCATATCGAGCACTTCATAACCGTATTCTTCCTGGTTTTCAAGAATTAACTCTTTAAGTCTCTTTTCAACACCACCTACAAGTACTGATCTTCTATACTTTGAACAGAATATGACATGATACTGACAACTGTACACCAAATGGTTGCCTGATTTGTATCGTTTGATAGGATTCTCTACCCTCATATAAACAATATATAACGAAATAGCATATAAGTTTTTTGATATATCTCAAATTTATATATACTCCCACCCACCTCCCCTAATTCATCTCAACCCTGAAGGATTTGAGCTTTCTTAGCGACTTTTTGTAAATGGAAACTATTGGTATTAACTCTTTTATTAGCAGATTTATCCAAGGGCGAGTTCAGAGCTCGAAGATTTGATGATGAAACTGAGAGAAAATGGATCGGTGGAAGAGAACTCGGCATAAACATATTACTGGATTGCCTAAAACCAGGAATAAATCCATTAGGACCCGAAAACATTTTGTACATCCTCGTGGGAAATATAAACAAAAGCCCTTAAAATGCCCTCTCCTTCCTTTTTTAATCTTATGTGGACTAAATGTTAGAATTTAATATTTTAGTTTGGTTTGCTTTTTTATTATTGTGTAGTTTAACCTCCTGCAACAGGGGGAAATATGGCTACGATATCGCCATCTTTTAAGGTAGAGTTAACCCCGTCTAAAAACTTTATGTTTCTACCATTAATCATTATATTTACCTTTGGCCTAATATTTCCATTTTCTAAAATTTTGGAGCGAAAATCCTCCCCAAATCTTTGAAACAAACTCTCTAAAAGGTCTATCAGTTTTAGATTCTCTTTGGATCCCGCTTCTAATTGTAACTCTTTTAAGCCCAAAAGATCACGAAAAATTGCAAAAAACTTCACATTAATAGACATAGGGTTTAACCACCAAATAAGAGCATGATTAGCATTATTTCCTAAGTTTATGTTTTCATAAGCGTTTTCAGAATTAATGCCATAATGAATGCTTTAGTGAAGCCTCCTTATAGATGTTGTTTAGTTCATTTTTGTCTAACTAAACCGTAAAGTTTTTTTAAGAACTTTCTTTTTTAGTTACAGGCAGGGTAAATAAACAAAATCTTGTCCTAATTGGCGATGATCTGGATTGGGTACTGTGATATACGATGATCAGTCTCAGGAGATTCGAGCCATCGATGGGGCCTTGATGTAGACAAAGCAGCAAAACAAGCCGCTAGGCACAACTTGGTAGCATGGCGGGCTCCAGAGGATTTTTATACGACGAAGGTACCCGCTCACGTGAGTTCAAATCTCGCAGGCCCCACCACAAAAAACCTGCCCTTTTTTTCCTTTTTTTCTTTCGTAAAAGTCCCTGTTTTTAAATTTAGCAAGATATTGCTTTTTTTTTCTTTTTTCTTTTCTCGCTTTTTTGTCAGGGAGGGTTAAGTTGGATTATTTTATCTTTTAAAAATACCGATATAAATAAAAATGGGGCGTACGTAAGATAAAAGATCTAATCTTGAATTAGGTGTTTTTATGGGCGAATCGAAGACTAAAGAGAAAAACTCGAAGATGAAAGTTGAAGAAGTTGAGGATGCGTCATCTAAAGAACTTCCTTTGACCGAAGCTTTGCGGAGAAAGTTTGGCATTATTGGTCGGGAGGCTGAGATTAGGAGGTGTTTGGCGGCCAAGCTTTCTGGTAAGCATATATTGCTGGAGGGAGATGTTGGAGTGGGTAAGACCACGCTTGCTTTGGCCATTTCTGGGTTCTTTAGGCAGCCTTTATACCGGATTGATGGAGATGAGCAATACCCTTCTTCCAGACTTACAGGGCACTTTGAACCTCCTTTGGTCCTTGAGAAAGGTTTCTGCTACGACAGTTTTATCCCGGGTCCCTTGACGAGTTCTATGAAGGAAGATGGAATTCTGTTTATCAACGAGCTTAACCGTTTACCAGAAGGTACCCAGAATGCTTTGTTGAGCGCTATGGATGAAGGTTTTATGATTATTCCCAAGCTCGGGAAGGTTAGGGCCGGACCTAATTTTTGCGTCATCTCTACTATGAACCCGCGGGAATATGTAGCAGTTTCTCCTTTAAGTGAAGCTATTCGCGATCGTTTCGTTTGGGTAAAACTTGAGCATCAATCTGAAGCAGAAGAGAGACAGATCGTTTGGCTTAGGTCAGGTATGAAGGATGCTGATGTAACAAGTAATGCTGTAGCTATCACTCGGGCTACACGTAATCATCCAGATTTAAGAAGAGGAGCCTCTGTTAGGGGAGCAATAGACATTGCAAGCATTATGCGCCAGTATAAATCAAGGGCTATTGATATTTGGATAGAAGTCTGCATCATGGGCCTTGCAACTAAAATTGAGGTTGAAGACGGCGTTGAAAGAAATGTCGAGAGTATTATTGAGGAAATAGTACACGAAATCCTCGGGAGGAAGAAAAAGGAAAATTTTTGAAGAAAGGGAGGGAAGCAGGTAAGCCCCGAGTTTCAAGAGATAGGCAAGTTTTGCTTGCAGGAAAAGTCGACAATAAAGCTATTTTAGAAGCCGAAATTGTTAAAGGCCGTGTTCCTCAAAAGCTTCGCAGAGTGGTCAATGAGCTTGATTTGCCAACTCTCCAGAAATTAACCGAGTTAGCAATTGAGTACAAGAATTTGGAAGCCTTAATGATCTTGGCACGCTCAAGGATTTTTGCCGTTGCACAACCTATATGTACCGCTGACGGTGTTCGGTTGATCTCTGATAAAGCTAGTGAAGGTAGCACCATCCCCGTTGAGATGTGGTATTTATTACGGGGTGTAAGTGCCGCTGCAAAACATAGACCTATTTTTAAGCGTTTAGCAGCCCAGTCTATTTTACGTAGCAGCGGTAGGATAAGCGGTAAGGGTTTGAGGGGTGAAACAATCCATCGTATTCCCTATATCCCTGACATGGTTACAGAGTTCGATGAGTATGCTACTTTGGAAAAGATTTTGGAAAAGGGCAAATTTTCTTCCATTACCTACGAGGATATTGTGGGGATAGAAAGAAAGGAGCGAAAGAAAGTCGGCGCTCTCATGTTGGATACTAGTGGGAGTATGTACGGGGATAAACTTACCAACGCAGCTTTAGCTACAGCGGTTTTAGCACATCATATGCGAAACGATGATTATGCAGTAGTTGTTTTTAATACCAAAGCAAAAACTTTGAAAAAACTCGATGAACAAGTAAATGTTTACACACTTGTGGATAGAGTTTTAGAGATAGAAGCGGCAGGATTTACAAATATAAGAGATGCTTTGGAAAAAGGGTTAAAAGAGCTCAGTAAATCCAAGGAAAAGAATAGATGGGGTATTTTGATATCAGATGGCAATTATAATCGAGGAGGAGAACCTTTTCCCGTAGCCTGTCATTTTCCAAAACTCCACGTGATCACACCGCCTAACCCCTATCCCGCATACGCTCTTCAACGCTCTCCTTATAATGTCCATCCTCAAGGAAGCCATATCGCTAAAAGGTTGGCTAAACTAGGTAGGGGCCGCTATAGAGAGGTTGAAACCTATTCACAGATTCCAAGAATGCTTTTAGAACTACTGGCAAAAATATAATATCGCCTAATTTAGCTTATAAAATTGTGTGGTTTAAGTTAAAAACCTTAAAGCATAATTAAAATATGATCTGTATTAAAGTTTGTTTTGTTTTTGAGCGGCGGGGGTGACCGAGTCCGGCCAAAAAAGGTTTTTTGGTTTAAGGTGCTGGGTTCAGGACCCAGTGGCGTAGGCCTGCGCGGGTTCGAATCCCGTCCCCCGCATCAATCGTTTTTAGAAGCTTTTTAAAGGAGATGTGTATTTTGGATTTTCCTACTGGTATTTTTCCTCCTGCAAAAGATTTGTTTATAGGCCAGATTAGTGTAGAGTATGAGAGTGTCTGGGTTCGTGTTTTGGGTGCTGTTGTTTCGATGGGTCAGGGTCATTTGGTTTTAGATGATGGTTCTGGGAGTTTGAAGGTTAATGTTTTTGAGGCTCTAGAGGAGGTTGAGTTAATGGATATTGTGAGAGTTATGGGTCGCGTTGATTTGGATCGGGGCGGAGAAGTTGTTTTAACGGCGGTTTCTGTCACTAGATTAGAGAGAGTAGATATGGAGCTTTATAGAAAGATTGTTGAATTAGAGCAGAGTTTATTAAGTGGTGGAACGGAAAATAAAGTGGGATAAGTTCATAAGTTTAGGATTAATTTTTCTATAAGTACTTTTTTTAGGTTTTTGATTATTCTTTCGGGGTGTTTATCTTATGGGCGGCAAGTTTGAAGCGAAACTTTCTGATGCGCGGATCTTTTCCCAGATCGTGGACGCTATCAGCGCGTTAATTGATGAGGGGAATTATTATTTTAGCCCGGATGGTTTGAGTTTCAGGGCAATGGATCCCAGTCACGTTGCCATGGTCGATTTAGAACTTAATAAAGCTTTTTTCGAGGACTACGTTTGCGAAGAGGACTTTGTTCTCGGTGTTAATTTTGATGAACTTTCAAAGATCACTTCCAGAGCAGGTGCTGGCGATGCTTTAACCCTTGAAACAAGCGAAGAGGAAGGGGGAAGGCTTAGAATAAAGCTTATGGGAAAAGCTACCAGAATCTTTACACTACCTATACTAAGTTTAGAATCCGAGGAATTACCCCGCTTAGAGATAGATTTTAACGTTAAAACAAGCCTAGATTCAGACCTATTAAAACAAGCACTAAAAGATGCAGGAATTGCCGGAGAATACGTAGAAATAATCGCTGAAGATAATACTTTAAAAATAGAATCACGAGGAGAAAGACAATCAGCGCAAATATCCTTAGAAAAGGATGGAGAAGGCGTCCATGAATACAACGTTTCTGAAAGCTCAAAATCAATGTATGCCATCGACATGCTCTCAAAAATGATAAAAGCCGCTTCTCTATCCGACGTAGTTACCGTAGAATTTTCTTCAGATATGCCCATGAAATTCTCCTTTGGTCTACCAGGCCAAGGCAAACTAACCTATTTCCTAGCGCCAAGAATTGAAAAATAGGCATTTGCTTCAATGTCTATATTTCTTCTTTTTTTATGTTTAAACCTTCCATTTGAATAGGGTTCGCAACTTTGTTTTCTATGAACGCTTCAGCAACTTTTTTGGGAAGAATAACTATATCTTCATTTTTAAAAGGACCAAAAACGTGGAGTTTTTCCCCTACAATTCCAACCACTGACGGTAGATCTTTTAGGATTCTCACCGTGATATATTCTTTTAAAAGTAAAGGTTCTTCTTTTGGCACTTCTTGAAAAGGAAGTCGCTTGGAAAATTCTTCTTCTTTTCTCTCGCTTTTAGTTTCTATTTTTTCTTCTTCTTCTACTCCTTCTTCTCGTCCTTCTCGTCCTTCTCGTCCTTCTCGTCCTTCTCCTCCTCCCTGCCATATTTTTTCTTTTTTTTCAAGTTTTAGGAGTTCTTCTAGCATGAATTTTGCCCTTAAATACATCGCTTCTGATAAAACATTCTTTAGTTCTGAGCCTTTTTTTTCCTGTATACTTTTAAGTTCTGATAGAAATTTTTTTCCTTCTTCTATAAATTCCTCATCAATTAATGAACCGTAAACGCCTTTTTTTCCTACCATTTCTCGCCATTTTTGTAACAAAATCTCATAATCCAAAGACTATACCCTCTAAAAAAGGGCAGAAATTTGAAAAAAAGCCCCGCTAAAGCATCTACAACAAGTTTTCATTCAAGTACCGCTATAACCTCGCCGTAAATCTTAGATTTTCCTCCTGCAGGCTCCAAAAGAAGTTTACCGCAAATTAAGCAATTAACCCTCATACTTGATTTATTAAAAACTACCTGTTCCGCGCTACAATCCCTACATCTGACCTTAAGAAACCTACTTCTAGGTTTTACAATCAGCGCCTTTCTCCTTTTCCTCGACCTAAACATTAAAAAAACCCCTTTTATCTTAAAAAGTAAACTAAACATTTATAAAAACTATTTTTTAAGTTTAATCATTATCATCTTTAGGTTTTAAATCATAAAATACTTATTAAACCTTTTACTTCCATAGTTCTAAAGCGAATTAAAGATTTATTCATAAACCTTATAATTAATTTTAAATCATCAAAAATTTAGAATGCTCTTAAAGGAGCTTTGGAGGAAAATGACGAAAAAAACAGGTTACGAAAAAGAAGAATATATGCCCGAAGAAGGCGAATTCCTTGTAGTCACCTGCAACAAGGTAACACCATATGGCGCCTATTTCAAAATAGATGAATACCCCAACATAGAAGAAGAAGCCTTTTGTCATATCTCGGAAAAGATATGATTTCCCGTCATATCTCCGAAAATAGCTTCGACATGGGTGCGAAATATTCGGAACTACATAAAGGAAGGGCAAAAGGCAGTTGCTAAGGTGCTTCGGGTTAACCGCCAGAAAAGGCAAGTCGATGTCTCGATGCGTAGGGTCTCAGACTCCCAAAAACGTGAAACACTTCGAGCATGGAAAAACGCGCAAAAAGCAGCAAATCTCCTCGCTTTAGCCCAGAAAAGAATCGAGGAAATGGGAGTGAAACCCCTCAGCTTGGAAGAAGTGAATGATATTCTAGAAAAAGAATTTGGAAGCAGTTACGGGGGTTTAGAAGCTGCTTTTGAAGGAGGAGCTGAAATTTTAATAAATGCAGGAATCCCGAAAGAATGGGCCGACATCTTAGAAGAATTTGCAAAGTCATCTATTGAAGTTAAAAAAGTTAAAGTATCCGGTGTTTTTTCATTAAA
>Ga0209636_10000944_pt1 | contig 28865 bp, 29 predicted proteins | sample DeeMarSWOR152_54_FD_187464 | JGI IMG/M metagenome (GOLD analysis project Ga0209636, IMG submission 187464) | Marine sediment microbial communities from White Oak River estuary, North Carolina - WOR-1-52-54 (SPAdes) (version 2) | ecosystem: Environmental > Aquatic > Marine > Intertidal zone >...
GCGGGGCGTTGGCGGGATTATAAAAAATTAAGCTTCCTTCAAGCTCTGGACTATCTGAGGAAGAACATTTCCAGCCGCGTCGTTGATAACATAGTCTGCCATAGAATCCAGCGGAGTGCTGTCCTTGTTGATGATGGCCATTTTGGCACCTGTTTGTTTAGCTCTCAGAGGAATATCAGCGGCAGGATAGACGACCAAAGAACTTCCTACGGCAAGAAGCAAATCACTTGTTTCGGCTTCCCAGTAAGCCTGGTTGATTGTCTGCGGATCGAGCATTTCACCGAAAAATACCACCGCAGGTCTTAAAATTCCGTTGCACTTTGAACACAGAGGAGGGATTTGTTTTTCCAGCCTCAGAAACACGTCATCCATGATATATTCCTTGGAGCATTCCATGCAGTGGATGACTCTGGTCGTGCCGTGCAGCTCGATGACCGAGGAAGAGCCGGCTTCCTGGTGCAGCCCGTCGATATTCTGTGTGATCACTGTTTTGAGATTCCCGATGGCCTCTATCTCTGCCAAGGCCAGGTGGGCTTTATTCGGCTTGACCGTTTTCAGCATGGGATAGCGCACATCTTTGAAGAAATTCCAGTAATAGGAAGGATTCTGGCGGAAATAGCCGATATGGGCGTAGAGATTGGGATCATATTTTGTCCACAGTCCGCCTTCGCCTCTGTAAGTCGGGATGCCGCTTTCGGCAGAGATGCCAGCCCCTGTAAAAGCCACGATGTGGTTGGCGTTTTTGATGTCCGAAGCTATTGCTCTTAAGATATCCATCATTCGCTCTTAAAACAATGATTGCTTTTTGCCATATTTTTCACGCAGCTTATACTTGCATATCTTTGCCGAGCCGGTCTTTGGCAGATGGTCGGTCAAAATCACCTTTTTTGGCGCTTTGAACGGAGCTAAATTTTCCTTACAGAAGTGAATCAATTCTTCTTGGTCAAGACTTTTGTTTTTTTTAGTCACAACCACGGCGGTCACTCTTTCTCCCCATTTTGGATCTGGTTGCCCAATAACCGCTGCTTCCAAAACGCCGGGATGGGAATAGAGGACATTCTCAACTTCGATAGAATAGACGTTTTCCCCACCCGTGATGATGACATCATCCATCCTGTCTACAATGGTCACGTATCCCTCAGGATTGACAACGGCCAGGTCCCTGGTATGGAGCCAGCCATCTCTGATGCGTTGGGTTGTCTCCTCGGGAAGCTTCCAATATCCTGGTGTTATGGTTTCTCCTTTGGCAATGATTTCTCCCACATCCTTTTCGTCCGGGAGAATCTCCTCCCCGTTCTCTTTTACCACTTTGAGCTGCACCCGGTCAAAGGGTCTTCCTGTGGTTGCCATGATGTTCAATTTTTCTTCAAAGCTTAAGGCGGTCATCTCCTCTTTCAAAATAGACATGGTCAGAAAAGGACTCGTTTCGGTCAATCCATAGGTTTGGATATATTCACATCCGAATACTTGGGTGACCTTTCTCACCACCTCCTTGGCTATGGGAGCTCCCCCGGTCATGATTAACCTCAGAGAAGAGAAATCGTAATTCTGTACTTCCGGATGATTCACCATCAGGTTGACCATGGTGGGAATGAAGTTGCTCAATGTTATTCTTTGGTTTTCTATGGCCTCGAGCACGGATTCTGGCTCAAAACCAGGTACCATCACATGGAAGGCAGCCACTCTGGTGATGGCCCACACAGCCCATGCATCGGCAAGATGAAACATCGGGGAGACATGGAGCCATCTGTCTTTTGCTGACAGTTCCAGCTCTCGTATTGTGCCCTCGGCGTGGGCAGAGTTGTTTTTATGGGTCAATATGACGCCTTTGGGCCTGCCAGTGGTTCCGCTTGTGTAGTATATCTGGGCGATGTCTGATTCATCGACCGTGCAGAGTTCTTTTTCCTTGGGTTCCGCCTCTTGGATAAGGGATTCAAAGTCGATAAAAACCGGCCAAACGCAGTTCTGCTCAGACTCAGTCAAGATGATATGTTTCAACAGAGAAAGGGCATCCTTCTTTTCCGCCAGACATGACACAAGATCCGGTTGAGCAATCAGAATTTTTGCCAAAGAATCGTTCAGAATGTAAACGAAATCTTTTGCACTCAACCTGTAGTTGATCGGAACGAGGACTGCCCCGGTCCTGGCCGCTGCGTAGTAGGTTTCGAGATACCTGTGACAATTTCTGTGAATGATGGCGATTTTATCATTCTTCTGGATGCCTAAAACCGCCAAACTGGATGCCAGTTTGTCTACCCTCTCTTGTAGCTGTTTATAGCTGTATCGTTGATCTCCGCATACAACCGCATGCTTATCAGGAGCATTTTTTGCAGTTTTTTCGAGTATTTTATAGAGTCCCACTTTTATGATTAGAGAATTTTTTCCAGCTTTTGCAGGGTCTTTTCAAAAGCATCTGGTTTTATCGACCTTATGGACTTGCCAGGTATCCCCACCCATTCCGGATGGGCGTTGATCTTATCGAGGCAGACCCTGAACTCCTCCATAAACACACCCCTTCCTGGAACGAATTCGATATCCCTGGGAAACTCTCTTTTGCCCTTGATGTTTTCTTTCCACCTTCCCACAACGTCTATTCCGCAGGTGGGGCTTCCTTCGGCACCGATGACGGCTACAATCTCATAGCCTTTTTTTGTGTACGAGTGCAGTGTTTGGACAATATTTTCTGCCAATTTTCTGTAAACCTCTCTGATTTTGGGATGGTCATAGGATTCTTTGGGAAGGGGCTTCCTGAAAATACTCGACAGCTCAATCTCAGGGCAGGGGAGTTGATACAGGCCCACACCTTTTTTTATCAGGAGCTCCACAACGTCCTCTTCCAGGCCAGGATAGATCGCAAGGTTATCCTCCAACGAGTGGACATTCAGGATGCAGTGAGAGACGATGATGATCTTTCCGCTCCTCTTATCCGTCTTCATAAGAACGGCCTATCGTACCCCGAGAATTCTTGCAGCATTCTCGTACAGGATCTTCTTTTTGGATTCTTCGGTCAGAGGGAGTTTTTGTATGGCTTCGATATTCGAAAAAATGGTTTTAACGGCTGGCCAATCCGATCCATAAATGAATTTATTGATATTTTTCTCCATGTCTGGAAAATAATTAAGAAGATTCTTGGGTGGCAATCCTGATATCTCCATGTAAAGATTGGGATGGAGCCGAGAGAGAAAAAAGGCTTTGTCATACCAGAGCCCTCTGCCGCTGTGTGCCATCACAAGGACAAGCTCAGGGAAGTCTGTTGCCAAATCATCCAGATGGATGGGATCGGCATATTTCAACTTAGAGCCTTTGAACACAGAAGATCCGGTATGGAGGAGAACTGGCAGCCGCGCTTCTTGAGCGAGTGCATAGAGAGGGTAAAGCCGGCTGTCGTTGGGATAAAAATGGTTATAAGGGGGATAAAGCTTTATTCCCTTGGCTCCCATTTGGATATATTTTTTCAATTGCTGCTCTGGATGGGTAACCAAGGCAGGATTGATCGTGCAGAAAGGGATGAAGATGTCCTGTCCTTCACAAAACTCGAACACGTATTCATTCGAGACCACTCCGGTCGTGATGGGGCAAATATCAGGAAGTAAGACTGCCTTTACGATGTCGTAGTTTTTAAGATATTGGGCGAATTTTTCAGGGTCGATCAGTTCATCGTAGCGTTTATAAAAATCTGATTCCGAAGATTTCTGGTATTCGTGGACCCACTCGTGCCAGTGTTCTTTGAGACCGATATGGATATGGAAGTCGATGACTTTGAATGTCTTGGTTCTACTCATTTGAAGCGAATCGTAAAATAGCATACCTGATTTTCTGAAAAAGAAAAAGGGTTAAGGCTTTCCCAAAATTGCCGATAGACAGAGGGATAGGTCCTGTCGTGCTCTATCTCCGTCCTCGCTCCACCCATCCCTCTTCACCCTTCGGGTGTTCTTATGTCTATTCGTTTTTGTCTTAAAAAGAGAGGTTTTTACAGACATGAGATCTTCTATCGTCAATTTTGTGACTTTCTCTGCCAGATTGGAGGAGATTGATGTCAAGGGCGGGACAGATCGTATCCACTGATAAACATTATTCCCGGCATATATTTCAATTTCCGAAAAAATTTATTATCGGCAGTAATGAAGTAGCATCCAGTGTGTTGGGCAAAGCTTATATAGGTCGAATCATAAACCGTGATGTTGTGCTTTCGCGCAAGCTTTAAAGCATCCTTCATGATTTGAATACTTACAGGAATCAGTATGTCCATGGCAAAGATGCTGTCGATCGCCTTTAGGATGAGATCATCTTTTAAACTCTCTTTATAGCGGAGAACATTGACGATTTCGTATATCAATAATTCCGGAGCAAACAAATCGATTTTTCGATCTCTGAAATCTTCTCTGATTTGGAGGGCTTTTTCGAGGTCTTTTTCCCTGTCTTTGGAAAACCATTTCAAAATCACCGAGGCATCAATGATAAATCTTAATCTTCCCTTGTTGTTCATCTGCGCTTTTCTCTCCATCTCCTCAGGTCTTCGATCAAGTCCATATGTCCGACAGAGCTGCGAATCTCATCTTGAAGCTCAATAGCCGTTTCGATTCCCTTTCTTTTTTTACGTTCTTTTCTTTTCTCTGTGAGAACTTCGACGTAAGTTTCGAACGCCTTGCGGAGCAGTTCCGAGCGGGTCATGTTTTCTTCTTTGCTCAATTTATCGATTTCTTCAAGAATTTCCTGTGAAATGGAGATGTTGACTTTAGCCATCGTGCTGCCTCTGCAATAAGTTTCTGATATTTCCCTACTTTTGTCAACCATATTATACCTACTTTTTTAGAGAAAATTATGGCGCACAGGATAGCATGGAGTCTCACATGTAAGAGACGCATATTTCTCATTATTTTTCTCGATCAGGCATTCAAAGTGTTTTTTCATGGTGATTGCACGTCATTGCGGGCGAAACGAAGCAATCTCCTAAAGGGATTGCCACACTCCGCTCGCAATGACACGTTATATCGTTTAAGATAATAGAAGCATTATATTGATAGAAGCCGTTATATGAGAAAAGCATTTTTATGTGCCATTTGTTTCTCCCTGGTACTCGCTTTTCCCTTCCTTATCGGACATTCCTCTGGTCATGTTCATCATAATCAGACTCCTGTGACCGTGACCTGTGAAACGGATCTTGCACTCTGGGGGCTCGCCGATCCTTCGGATGTCGGTTACATCTCGGTCGGTATACTCCACAAAAAAAGCGGTGATGAGCTGGTCGTGTACGACATCCGCAAGAAAAGGCCGGTTGTCAAACAGCCACCCAAACCTCGAAGCCGAATTCCGCCCTTTCAAGGGGATGTTTTCCTCCTGGATGATTTTCGACAGGGAAACGTCAATCGCCTCGGCGGCTATTTTAACGGTTTTTTTAAATCCCCATCTCTGTCCAGCATCACCATCGACAAAGCTCCAGATAGTCTTCAGTCTCTGTGTTTCTCCTACGAACAGAAATTGCCAGGCTTTTCCGGTTTTTGGATCCATCTTTTTGACTTCAAAGCCCCCCCTACGGAGAGAGCCTTTCTGGATTCCACTCCGTTCAGGTATCTGACCTTTTCCATAAGAGGAGAAGAGGACAGCGAGAAATTGACTCTTCAGGTGGCTGATTATTCCTGGGAGAAAAAGGAGGATTCCCTTGAAGTCGGTGATCTGGGTCGTTTCCTTCCACGAGGAAAAATTGAAAAGGATTGGCAGCCTACCTGGGTTCCGCTCGAGAACTTCCCTGATGGAATCAACAGAAAAGAATTAGCCAGTTTAGTTTTTCTGGCTCGGTCAGGCAGAGGACGGGTGTATATCCGAGACATCGCCTTCACCACAAGAAAAGAGGTCCGAATACCACCGCCTCCTCCGGAACACGCTTTTAAGCCTTCTCCTCATAGAGCCATGTGGCTGTGGGAGACCAAAGCCTTGTTAGGGAATGATCTGGAGCAGGATCAGCTTGTGGACTTCTGCCGGAAAAACGGTATGACCGAGATTTTTTTGCAGCTTCCCTATGAGGTCGAGGAGAAGGATGACGGACGAAAGATTATCTGGGACACATCAAAGGTCAAGACGTTGCTCTCAAAACTTCATGGCGCAGCGATAAAAGTCCATGCTCTTGATGGAGATCCCCGCTATGCCCTTCGTGAGTGGCACGACCATGTGGTCGCCATAATTCAATCGGTTATCCAGTTTAACGAATCAGCCCAACCTGATGAGCGCTTCGATGGTCTTCGGTTTGATAACGAGCCCTATTTGTTGCCCCATTTTGCAGGCATCCAGAAGGAGTCCATCCTCAGACAGTATTTAGACCTGTTGAGAATTTCAAAAGAAATAGCCGGATCAGCCAACCTGGAGTTTGGCGTCGATATTCCTTTCTGGTTCGACCAGAAAAACGAATTCTTCGAACCTATCACAGAATTAGAAGGACGCCCGCTCACAGAACATGTCATAGATGTAGTCGATAACATCGGGATCATGGATTATCGAACCGAGGCTTATGGTGCAGACGGGGTCATAGCTCATGCCCTCGGAGAACTTCAATATGCGGCCAAAGTCGGGAAAAAAATCTTCATCGGTTTGGAAACCACGGCTCTCCCGGATGAGACCATTCTGGAGTTCGGGCGGGGGAGAGGCGCTTCCAAGATTCTTCTGGAAAAATTAGAAGGGACAAGAATCCTTCTCCGATGGATTCCTGACGCTACAGCGGCGGATATTGAAAACGGTGCGCTTCTCTATCAGAAGAAACAGACATTCGTCCCCGCAGGAAAATTGACTTTCGCGGAAAAGAGCATAAGCGAACTGACCGAAGTGATGGAAAAAGCAGAATCAGAATTCAATAAATTTCCGAGTTTTTATGGATTCGTCATCCACGCTTACAAGAGCCTAAGATTATTGCAGAAGAAGCAAGAGAGAAATCCTCATTAAGTCAGACTTCCCTCCAACCGCCTTTTCATGTCTCCTGTTGCCCTATAAAACTTTCCTGTGGCTGCAGCCACGATGGTCCCATCCTCCTTAAAAACCTTTCCTTTGGTCATGATGATCTTGCTTTTGTTCTCTGTGACTTCTCCCTCCAGGTAGAGTTTTTCGCCTATCCTGGCAGAGTTCTTGAATTTCACGTCTATCTGAGTCGTGATAGTCAGGATTCCCTGAGCAAGGATGGATTTGATCATCACCTCATCAAGAAGGGTGGAGATGATGCCACCGTGCAGGATGTCTTTGTATCCCTCGAACTCCTGGGTGGGCGTGAACTCGGCCTTGGCCTTTCCATCGTGGGCAAAGAAGCGGATGTTCAATCCTTTCTTGTTTTTATCTCCACACACGAAACAATGGGGATAATCAGGGATGGCTTTCATGGCAACCTCGTCTGTTAGGCTTTTTTTCTTATTTGGTTCTCCAGGGCCTGCATGACCTTGGTCAAGGATTCGAGATAGGGAGTAGGGGAGCCGATTTTCTTTCCATACTCGATAATGGGCTGGAAGATGTATTCTATCGGATTTCCCGCCTCTAGATCCAGGGAAGTGGAAGGCTTGTGATGGCCGGCTCCGGAGAGGTAGGCCAGGCTGCTTTCGAAGAAGTCTTCCCCGTATTCGTATCCGAGTTTCTTGGCGACTTCGATGCATTCGTTGAGGATTTGCTCGCAGAGGTAGCGGGTTTCTCCTGTTGTCATGGCTTCTTTCATGGTCAGACCTGTTGTGGCGCAGACAGGCATCAGGGCAGCGTTGAGGATGGTTTTTTTCCATTCGTATTTTTTGATGTCAGGGACGTAATGGGTCTCGAGACCGGCTTCTGTGATGATACCGGCGATCTCATTGGCCAAGGCCTCGTTCTCGGGCGAGAGGACACCGATGTAATTGGGAGGGTGGAAGAAAGACATCTTGACAACGCCGGATTCCATCATCATTCCGGCATAGTTGATCACAAATCTCATCACGGTGTCGGGTCCGAATTTCTCGGCGACCCTGTCTTCGTTGTCGATGCCGTTCTGGACGACGAGTATTTTCTGTCCTGGCTTGTAGATCATCTTGATTTCTTCGAGCAGAGGATCGAGGTAGTTCGTCTTCACCACGATGAAGATCAAATCCGGATGAAAACGGCTGAGGCTTGCTGTGAAATATCCTGTGCCCTTCACCCGAGCATTGAATTCGCCGGCTTTTCCTCTGACTGTGATCCCATTCTTCTCTATGGCTGATATCAGTTCTTCTTTGATATCGACGAGAAATATGTTTTCCTGATTTCTGGCTAGATGGGCAGCCATGATGCTGCCCACAGGGCCGGCTCCGATTATCGCGATATTATGCTTTGGCATTTGCGCGGCTATTATAGCAAAAAAAATGCGGACGGTTCTATTTTTTTCTGCCCTCCATAAGCACTAACTCATACAGCGATGGTTCCTCTCCATCCGAGGCCTATTGTGCAAATCCGTGATGGCATAAGAACAGACAGTGACACATTTCAAACCGCACTTGACATTGTTTTTATCCTGACTTATATTTCCCAATGACGATAGATGGGAAAATCGAATACGAAATTCTGATCCCCAAAATTTTAAGGAACAACAATGGAACCCACAAAACAGAGTCAATCGGTTCGTTCACGGCTATTAAAATTATTTATCTTCCTTATGATAGTAACGCTCCCGATATTTGCTCAGGAGACTCAGGAAACCATGACAGAGGTCGAATTTTTATTCGACCTGATTGCGGGATATTTCAATTCGGGGAAAGTTGATGAGGGCGAAGAGATTTTGAGGAAGCTGGGGGCATCATTCCCCGAAAACTATGATATTCGGCTCTTCCAGGGAATGGCTTGCTGTTTAAAGGGGGATCATGAGTCTGCCCGTAAGGAATTTCTTAAAATTGAAAATTCAATCGAACAGAGAAAAAGAATACGCGGATATATTCCTCTTGGTGCTGATCAAGATAGAAGATTGGCACTGATATCGCTCGCGTCTCAGAGGGAAAAATTCACATTTACTCCAAAGAATATGGGATTGCTTTATTTTGGGAGGGGAGTGACCTTAATAACTCATGATCAGGATTTTAAATCTTCTGCAACGAAACTCTATTCGGCTTTAAAAAATGGATATGACGAGAATGAGGTGAGATATCTCTTGATCTATTCGCTTGTAAAATCGAAAGATCTTAAGAAAGCGAGAAAAGAGCTGGACAAATTGTCGAAGAAAAAAGAGCGGGATGAAGTGGACTATTTTATCAGAGGATACCTGGAATACCGGAGAGGAGCAAAGAGCGAGGGTGTCTCCTCTTTTAAAAAGGCTTTGGAAATCAATCCAGATTTGATAGATGCGAAGAGAAATCTGGCTGCGATTCATTACAACAGGGGAGAATGGAAGGAGGCGATTAAAATCTGGGAATCTGTTGCAGAGAAGATACCTGACGATTTTCAATCCAAGCTCAATATTGGCCGAGCCTATTTCCACCTCGGGCAGCTGGTTGAAGCGAGGGCCCAATTTGATAAGCTCAATATCACCACCCCAGTTGAATCATACAGCCCGAAGAAGCTGTCACTTGTTTTTATCTCCATTGATCCTTGGATAAAGTTTAATATCACCCCTCAATTGAACTACGAGAGTCTCTTGAAGTATGGATTAAACATTGCAAAGCTGAGAGAGATGGGGGTTAAGCAATTGCTTATCGCTGCTGTTTTGAATCAAAAAGCCCTCTATATATTGAGAACCGAAGGGAAAGTTGAAGAAGCTATCCAGATATTAAAGCTTGCCGATCAGCTAGATATAAGAGTCTATTTTATCGACTACAATCTCGGGCAGCTTTATTTGAATTCAGGAAATCTCAAAAGGGCTAGAGAATATGCCTTGTACACTCTTCAGTACAGAAAGATTTTCCAAGAGGCCCGTGATTTACTAGGAAATATTTATTTCCAAGAAGGAAAACATGAGCAAGCAGCACAGGAATTTAGGGAAGTCATTAAAATCTCTGACTCGGATGCCCAGGGCCATTATAATCTGGGATGCGCCTACTGGGCAATGAGAGAATGGGATAAGGCAGAGGAAGAATGGAAAAAGTCGATTGAGTACGATGTACCGGTGACGGCAGGGGAAGAATATGAGAAGATTACTCAGGAGGGATTCGATTTGTATCTGATCGTTCAAAAAATATCAGTTTCCTACCGTGCCCATATCTCCCTCGGTTCTCTTTATGAAAGTAAAGGTCTACTGGAAGAGGCGGCGAAGGAATATGAGAAAGCCGTCCAGAGAGAACCTAATAATCCCGAAGCCTATTTTGAGCTTGGAAGACTGTATTACGATAAAGGAGTCCCGCAAAAGGCGAAATATTATCTGGGAAAGCATATAAGCTTGGGAGGCAAAAAACAGAAAGAGGCTAAAAAGATGCTCGATTCTTTAAAGTTCAAATAAAACATGAAGCCAAATGAGAAGTGTTTAAAATCCATATTTTTTATCCTGCTCTTTTTTCTTCTATTGAGTTATTCTTACTCCGATGATTATATAAATTGCTATAAAAGAGGCCAAAGGGCTCTGAATATGCAAAACTATACTGAAGCCATCGAATATTTCTCCAAATCCATTAAACTATGGGAAAAATCCTACAGGAAAATTTCCCTAGCCATAGTCTTTAATCTTCGTGGAATAGCCTACAGTGAGCTGATGGACTATGAAAAAGCCTTGGGAGATTTCACAGAAGCCATCAAGCTGAATCGAAAATACGAGGAAGCCTTTAACAATCGGGGAATTGCCTTTTTCCACTTAAGCGAGTACGGAAAAGCCATCGAGGACTATACCGAGGCGATTCGCTTGAAGAAAGAATATCCCGAAGCCCTTAGAAACAGAGGTTTGGCTTATTTATATAAAGGGGAATATGAGAGAGCTGTGGAAGATTTAACCAATGCAATAGATTTATATCCGGAATCTGCAGAAGCATATGAAGTCAGAGGAATGGCTTATGTAAGGTTGGGATTAGAGGAAAAGGCTTTGGAAGATTTCACAAAGGCATTGGATGTCGATCCCAATTTATGCAGTTCCTATTTTAACCGTGCGCTTATTTACACTGAGTGTAAAAAATATGAGAAAGCCGTAGAGGATTTTGCAGAGGTATTGAGGTTAGAGCCGAACAATGCAGAAGCCTTCAATGGTCGAGGTATTGCCTATTCAAAGAAAGAGGAAATCAATAGTGCCATATCGGATTTTACCCGGGCAATAGATCTAAAATCGGATTATAAAGAAGCCTATTTCAACAGGGCCATTTGTTATCAGGAGAACGAAGAACACCAGAAGGCTATCGATGATTTAAGCCTGGTTATAGAGCAGTATTCCGGAAATGGAAAGGCTCTTTTCAGAAGAGGGGTCAGCTATTTTTGGCTTGGAATGAAGAAAGAAGCAATCGTAGATTTGAAAAGAGCAGTGGATTTGGGAAGTGCTTCAGCGAGAAAATTTCTGAAAGAAAACTTGAATATTGATTATTAAAATTAAATAAACGCTCTCTTCTTTGGTCACGGATTTGGAGAGACTTGACTTTAATTTTTCTTTCATATATATATGTAAAGGTAGCAAAAGTGTAGTATAAAAAAGAAACCAAGTCGTCTTATAAAATAACACTTTTCCTGCATTCATGAAGCCATTGTGCTTCTTTAATTAAAATAGAGAGGGGGTATCTAATGACAAAAAAGACATTAAAAGAAAGAGTTTTAAGGATTTCACTGGTGGTTGTCCTTACTGCGCTAGTGATCGTTCTTTCTCTTCAGATTGCAGATGCATTGTGCGTGCAACCTCCGGAGGAAGGAAACTGGGTAAATACGGATCCAAATACTCGAGGTATCACACGAATTCAGCTCAGGTTTGTATGCCAGGATCAGATTTTAAACGGAGAACCTTATCCTCCAGGCCCACCTTGGTATGTGCATCTTTACGGAAAATGTCATCCAACGGACTGCGATTGGGGCGAAGTTGGAGCCCACAGGATTGGGACGGATCAAATCTATGCTTTCTACAATCAGGGATTCGCAAAGAGATATGTCTACGCGAAAATGTCCCAATACCGACCAGGACAGCTTTGGGTTTGGATATGGACAGACTTTACTGACCCAAACCGGCCTGACTATGGTATGCACAATTGGTTCAGCCGCCAATAACATTCGTGCTGAAATTTGGATGGAGGCTTTAAATGAAGAATAAAATATTATTTGGTATTTCAATTTTGGGTATCGCAATGGCGGTGATGTGCTTTACAGCATGCCAGAAAAAGGAGCCGCGATCATCAATGCTCATGGACCTTGAGGTGACAGTTACTGAAGAAGATAGAGTCATAGCAAAGAGTTCTGAACCCGTGCCACTTCCGGATGAGCCATACTTGTTAGAGCTAGAAGAAGAAGTTCCATCCGCAATGCTTGAGGATATAGATATTTTGACAAAAGAGAGGCCAGCTATTCCTCTAAAGCAAGAAGAAATGAAGCCAAAACCGCTTCCCGAAGAACCTAAACCTTCGAAAGAAAAGAAATAATACCTATCACAGACGCATTGTTTATTTGAAAGTTTACTTTAATATCTTTTGTATGACATATGATTTTAAGATGGGTCAGCAAACGTTAATTGCAGAATATTGAAGAAATTTGTTCTTATTAAGTAATTTTAGTCTGGAATACATAGAAAGGGGGATCAGTCAATTTCTTGATTCGTCTTAATTCCGGCTCGCCAAGTGTCCTAATCAAATTCAAGATGTTTTTTCTAAAGCGGTTGGGACTGGGTTCCTTTCTAACCCACATATTCCAATTTTTGGATTGAAAAATAGAACCGTCCTTTTTCTCCCCTTTCTCTTTCTCCTTAATCATCCCAATTTTTGTGCCTTACCTTGACACAGAGCGTGGGACTTTGTATCTTGTATTTTAATCGAATTGTATGATATTTAGCCTTTTCCTGACGCTAAAATTCCTCATCTAGGAACAATGAATGAAACAAGAAGTCTTACTGGGCGATGAGGCTGTGGCACTGGGAGCAATCCATGCCGGCCTCTCCGGAGGCTATTCCTATCCTGGAACTCCGGCTTCGGAGATCATGGAGTATTTGATCAGAGCCTCTGACGGCGGGAAGAGGTTCGTGGCTTCTTGGTCGGTCAACGAGAAAGTGGCCTATGAGGAAGCCCTGGGTGTGTCCTATGCAGGCAAGCGTGCCCTGGTCTCGATGAAGCATGTCGGACTCAATGTGGCTGCCGATCCTTTCATGAATTCGGCGATCACGGGCGCAAATGGAGGGTTGGTAGTTGTTGTAGCGGATGATCCCGGGATGCACAGCTCCCAGAACGAGCAGGACAGCCGGTACTTTGCTCAGTTTGCCCAGATCTTCTGCTTCGAGCCCTGCAACCATCAAGAGGCCTATGACATGACCAGAAAAGCTTTCGACCTTTCAGAAAACCTGGGTATTCCTGTTTTGATCAGGATGGTCACGCGCCTCTCCCACAGCCGGTCTCGAGTTGAGCCCCGTCCTCCACGAGAGCAAAATCCTATAAAATATGGAGAGGGAAAAGACTGGATCCTGCTTCCTGTGAATGCCCGAAGACAGTTCAGGCTTCTTGTCGAAAAACAGGGGCAGCTCATCAAAGCCTCGAACGAATCAGAATTCAATTCCCTCCTCATCAACACAGATCACACAGAACTCGGAATCATTGCCTCTGGAATCGCACACAACTATGTTCTCGAGAATTACACAGATGAGACGCAGCGTCCTTCCATCCTCAAGATCACGACCTATCCGCTTCCTGAGAGTCTGATTAAGGACTTGGTGAAGCATGTCGATACAGTCCTGGTTGTGGAAGAAGGATATCCCTTTATCGAGAAAAATCTGATGGGCATTTTTGGAATTGTCGGGAAAGACATAAGAGGAAAATTAAGTGGACATCTTCCATCCACTGGCGAGCTTTCTCCGGAGACCGTCCGCCAGGGATTGGAGATGGAGCCTTTGCCGAAAAGACAGATCAAAGATTTCCCGATGGCTGCCAGACCTCCCCAGCTCTGCCAGGGATGCTCTCATGCAGACACCTACCGGGCGTTGAATGAGGCCCTTGGATCCTATCCACAGTCCAATGTGTTCAGCGACATCGGATGCTATACGCTGGGAGCCTTACCCCCTTACAACGCCATCCAGAGCTGTGTGTGCATGGGAGCCAGCGTGAGCATGGCTAAAGGAGGGGCTGAGGCCGGAGTGTATCCATCGGTTGCGGTGATCGGGGATTCCACCTTCGCCCACTCAGGGCTCACGCCACTCCTGGACGCAGCCGCAAAGGATACAAACATGACCGTGCTCATCCTGGATAATGCGACGGTGGCTATGACAGGGGGACAGCCGACATTCCTCTCTGGTGAGAAATTGGAGCGTGTCATCGAAGGCCTGGGTGTCGAGAAGAAACACATCCGCACCATCATTCCCCTGCCAAAGAATCATGAGACAAATGTTCAAATCATGAAAGAGGAGTTGGATCATAAAGGCCTTTCCGTGATCATCGCATCCAGGGAATGCGTCCAGCAGGCTCGAAGAAAGAAGAGGAGTGAGGCCGAATGAAACAGGATATCATATTGGCTGGTGTAGGAGGGCAGGGAATCCTCTCCATTGCCTTTGTCATCGATAATGCAGCCTTGAAGGAGGGCTATAATTTCAAGCAGGCCGAAGTGCACGGAATGGCCCAGCGAGGAGGCGCGGTCCAATCGCATCTTCGGATTTCCAGTGACCCGATCTACAGCGATCTGATTCCCAAGGGTGGGGCGGACATGATTCTTAGCGTCGAGCCTCTTGAATGTTTGCGCTATTTGGATTACCTTTCGGTTAAAGGAATCATCGTGACCAGCCAATCACCCTTTGTCAATATTCCAAATTATCCCGATATCGAGAAAGTGTTGAGTGAGATCAGGGCTCAGGAGAAAAGAGTCCTTGTGGATTCTGAGAAGCTGGCCAAAGAAGCCGGCTCTCCCAGAGCCCAGAACATGGTGATGCTGGGAGCCGCTTCCCCGCATCTCGCTCTTAAAGATGAGAACTTAAAGGAATTAATCCGGGTCCTCTTCGAGCCTCGTGGAGAGAAATTGATCGAGATGAACCTGAAGGCTTTCGAGCTCGGCCGCAACGCTGCCATGTAGGGACCGATCCCAGAACGGCTCAGGAATATATTGTGACGTCACGATATAACATGTTGGATATGGATTTCCAATCCATCCTTATAGATTTCAGGTAATGACCATGAAAATAAATTTCGAAAAAATCAATCACGTTTTCCGACAGGCAGAAAAAGAAGATCGGAATTTTCTCCTCGAGCATGAAGTCTATCGCATCCTCAGAGAAGTCGGGATAAAGACGCCTCGCTGTCTCTTTGTCAAAAAAGGTCAGAAGGTCACAGAGGAGGATTTGAAAGGTTTCCAAAAGTATGCACTGGTGGTCAAGGTTGTCAATCCCTATATCGTTCATAAGACCGATGTGGGAGGAATTCAATTCGTGGAGCGCAATGCCACGAAAATAAACAAAGCCTGCCAGACCATGTCAGAGACCATCCCCAGGAAGTTTTACGACTGGGTGAAAAAATTTCGCGAAGCCGATACCAAGAAAAGGTGGACTTTTAGGAGTATTGAGCAGGAAATCCGCGGCTTTCTCATCTGTGAGATGGTCGAATACGACAAAACCGGGTTCGGCACCGAGCTCTTGATGGGGCTTCGAAACTCCAGAGAGTTCGGTCCGATTGCCACGATGGGAGTTGGCGGTGTGGAGATAGAATATCTGAGTGAGAGAATCAAGGAGGGAAAAGCCGTCTCCATCGGTTCCCCTCACATTCTCTTCAAGAAGGATATCCCGCGTATCCTCGAGCCCCTGGCGATCTATGACAAGTTGGTGGGAAAAGTCAGAGGAAAAGAGGCCTTGATAGCGACAGACGAGCTGGTCGAGACTTATTTCCGTTTTCTCCAGTTGGGCGCTTATTTTTCTCCCTACAGATTCGATCATCCCTATGTCATCGAAGAAGCCGAGGTCAACCCATTCGTTGTCCAAAACAAAAAATTGATTGCCCTGGATGGCCTGTGCCGTTTTTCCAAAGATCATGAGAAATCCCGCAAGCGCCGCTTCGAGAATATCGAATGCCTCTTAAAGCCTCGCACCATAGGCATCATCGGCGTATCCGAGAAGATGAATGTAGGGCATATCATCTTGAACAATATTCTCAAACAAGGGTTCCCCAATTGGAACGTCTATGTGGTGAAATCCGGCGTGGAAGAGATCGAAGGATGCCGATGTGTCCCCAGGATTCGAGATTTGCCCCTGGCCGTTGATCTTTTCGTGATCACGGTGGCCGCCGAACAGAATTACGAAGTGATAAGGGACCTCATACGCTACGGAAAGGCGCGCTCAGCCATCATCATTGCCGGAGGCCTCGGAGAGAAGAAAGGGACACAGGATTTGGAGGAGGAAATCAAAGCGCTTCTTCATAAAAGTATCCAAAAGGACAAACTCACTCCGGTTGTCAATGGCGGGAATTGTCTGGGAATCTTCTCCAAACCGGGGAAGTACGACACCACCTTTGTCCCTGATTACAAACTCCCTCGGGTATCAGGCAGAAAGTCCAATCTCGTCTATCTCAGCCAGAGCGGAGCCTTTATGATCTCTCGCATGAGCAAACTCCCCAACATCGAGCCCCTCTATGCCATCTCTATCGGGAACCAGATAGATCTCACCGTCTCAGACTACCTGAACCATTTCAAGGACGACGAGGAGGCCAAGGTCTTTGGTGTCTATGTGGAGGGATTCCTACCGGCTGATGGCCTGGCTTTTGCGGAGGCAGCCTGCCAGATTGTCAAACAGGAAGGAAAGATGATCGTGCTGTATAAAGCTGGAAGAACTCCGGAAGGCCGGCAGGCCACAGCCAGCCACACAGCCTCTGTGGCCGGCGATTATCATGTGGCCAAAGCCATCTGTGAGGAAGCCGGTGTGATCGTGGCTAACAGCATCTTCGACTTTGAAAACTATGTCAAAAACCTCTCCTTTCTTGCGGATAAAGAAATACGAGGCAACCGGATCGCCCTGATAAGCAATGCGGGTTTCGAATGCGTGACGATGGCCGACAACCTGAAGAACGACCAGGAATTTGTGCTGGCCACCCTGACTCAAAAGACCCTGAAGAAGCTATCCGGCCTGTTGGAGAAAAAGGGGATTCACCGCCTACAGGATGTCCGCAATCCTCTGGACACCACGCCCATTGCGGATGATGAGGTGTTTGCCGACTGTGTCTTAGCCATGCTGGAGGATAAAAACGTGGAGTGTGCCATTGTTTCCCCTGTCCCGATGACGCCCTCCATGCAGACGCTTGTGCCCAGTCGTTTCCATGAAGAGAATGTGTATCATCCCAAAAGCATTGTGATGAGGCTGATAGATGTTTTTCATAAAACAGACAAACCCTTTGTGGTCAATATTGATGCAGGAGATATCTTCACTCCTATGGTGGATTGTCTGGAACAGGCTGGCGTTCCCACCTTCAGACGCTCAGATGTAGCCGTGAAGTTTTTGAGAAAATACATCAACAACCGTCTCAAGATCCGAAAACAATATGAGGAGGCATAGATGGAAACACGTGAAAGGGTAGAATCGATCATCCGAAAGCACGGTTACAGCGATTTCAAGTGGATGGATCCCGCAGAGATCGTCGTTTCTCAATGGGTGAGGATGAAATGCCTGTTTGGCTGCAATGAGTACGGAAAGACGGCTACCTGTCCGCCCAACGTACCAAGTGTTTCGGAATGTGAGAGGTTTTTTCGGGAGTACAACAAGGCTGTGGTTTTTCATTTCGAGAAAGAAGTGAAAAAGCCCGAGGATCGCTTTGCCTGGACAAGGGAAGTCAACCTCAAGCTTTCGAAGCTGGAAAAGGAGGTCTTCTGTTCGGGAATCGAGAAGGCGTTTCTCCTGTTTATGGATAGCTGCAATATATGTAAGTCCTGTCCGGGAGAAAAGGAGGAATGTAAGGAGCCCAAGCTCGCCCGCCCAACTCCTGAGGCCTTTGGAGTCGATGTATATTCTACGGTGCGGAAGTTGGGATATCCTATCCAGGTGCTGTCTGATTATTCGCACGCGATGAACCGCTACGCGTTTCTACTGGTTGAATAAACGTCGGACCTTGAAAGGACCGATCCACGATCGGTCCGATAAAAAAATGAGGTGAAAGATTGGAATCCATAAGAGAAAGGCTGGAGAAGATTGAAAAGGAGATACTTTCTGAGAAAGCCTGTTTGAGTTCTAAGACAAAGGGGAGAGTTAGGATAGAAAAGCCTCATTTGTTTCGGACAGCCTTCCAGAGAGATAGAGACCGGATCATCCACAGCAAATCCTTCCGTCGGCTTAAACACAAGACCCAGGTTTTTCTTTCTCCTTTTGGAGATCATTACCGCACGCGACTAACCCATACGCTGGAAGTCTCCCAGATCGCGCGCACGATTGCCAAAGCTTTAAGGCTCAACGAGGATCTGACCGAGGCTATCGCTTTAGGCCATGATCTTGGCCACACGCCGTTCGGTCATGCTGGAGAGAAGGTTTTGAATGATCTCCTTCCCGGAGGATTCAGTCATTATGAGCAGAGCCTTCGGGTGGTGGAAAAGTTAGAGTATGAAGGGAAGGGATTGAACCTGACTTTTGAGGTTCGCGATGGCATTTTCAAACACTCAAAAGGCATGGGTGAGATCCTGGATGTGGAGACACAAGATCGTCCTAAAACGCTGGAAGGACAGATTGTTCGGATCTCTGATGTCATCGCCTATGTGAATCATGATATCGATGATGCCCTTAGGGCCGAAGTGATCAATGATAGCGACATCCCAACTTCTTTGATAGAGACTTTGGGCAAATTTCATGCAGCACGGATAGACAAGATGGTCGAGGATGTGATAAAGGCAAGTCTTGCGTTCAATTTGGAGAAAATTACTATGACCGCAGAAATTAAACAAGCGGTCTCCGAGATGCGCGAGTTTTTGAATGATAGGGTGTATTATAATCCATATTCCCGGAAGGAGCTCGAAAAGACTGAGAAAATAATGTCTGACTTGTACGCCTATTTTTTAAAGCATCCAGAGGATTATATCAAATCCTATCCTGAGGGAGATTCATTGGAAAAGAGGGCAGGGGACTTTATTGCTGGAATGACGGATCGGTATGCCCTTAGGTTATATGAAAAATTCTTTATGCCCCTTTCCTGGCCTATCCTCTAAATAAAAAAAGTCCGTTTGGGGATCAGACCCTGCATGTGTGTCATACATGCTGGTGGAACCGTTACCCGAATGGTCCGGATAGGATTATTTGCGTTTGAGCAGAATTTCCTCGAAAAACTTCAATGCGGCCTCGTCATCTTTCTGCCCCAGCCAGAAGATGGCTTGTTTCTTGACTTTAGGATTCTTGTTTGTTTTGGCGATATCGATCAGCATGGGGACGGATTTCTCTTTCGGGAGCTGACTGATGGCAAACACCGCCGATTCCTTCACTTTGGTTTCTTCATCAGAGTCATCCACGACATCTTTGAGTGCCTGGACACATTGTTCAGAGGCCTTTTGTCCCAACCAAAAGATGGCGTCTTTTCTTATCTTTTGGTCATCATCTGACTTGGCAATGCGGATCAATTCGTCTATAGCTTCTGGCTGATCACTCATCTGAAAGGCAAAGATAATCTGTTTCTTCAGTTTGGTCTCATCCACTTTCTTGTAAATGTCATTGAGGTCTTTGAGGCTTCTTTCATCCTTGTAGTTACCCAGCCAGAAGATGGCATTCTCTTTCACCTTAGTCTCATAATTTCCAAGGGAAACTCGCCGCAAGAAATCATAAGCGCTGGAATGGTCGTGAGAACTGATCACAAAAACCAGAGTCTTGCGGAGCGTAAAATCTCCTGATTCAAACTCTTTTTCCAGAAAACGGATGCTTTCTTCGGTCTTTGAATCGCCTAACCAGTATATGGGTTCATCAGTGAATTCGTACGTGTTATCCAGATCGATCAGTTCCACATCCACAATCTGGGATGTTTTGTCTGAAATTTTGTGGAGGAACACAAGGCCAACAACTTCGGTTCCTTCTTTGGTAGAATCCATCTCATTGTCCATCGATTTATAGGCTCTTTTCCGTTTGATCTTATCGTCTTTAACCGTGATGGTGTAAGGTCTAGATTCCTCAGGGGTGCTACCCTGGTGGATTTCGTGCGTGCTTAAGAATGTGTACCCCGTGAAATACACATCTCCTTTTCCTTCTTTCTGAAATTCCTGCTTAGCCAGGTCTATTTTTTGAGAAAGGCTTACGCCTTCCTTATCCAAATATTGCACCTTGCCTTTTAATAATTCGACCTCTTCTTGACCTTGAAGAGGAAAGAAAAACAGGACCAAAATTGCTGTTAAGACCAAACTCTGAAATATTTTTCTATTCATGTCACTTCCTTTCTATCATTGAATAACATGGCTGATTGAAGTCTTATTTCTCTATGATCTCTCTTAAGAATTTCATAGCCTCTTCATCTTTGGACTGTCCCAGCCAGAAGATGATCTGTTTTTTTAGCTTGAGATTTTCCTCTTTCTTGGCCATCTCGATCAATTCCCGGATCGCTCGTTTACTCTTGTATTGGGAGATGGAGAAGATGATTTGATCCTTGATTTTGGTCTCCTCGGTCTTGAAATAGAGATCTTTGAGAGTATCCAGCATCTCTTCGCTCTTTTCCTGCCCCAACCAGAAGATGGCCTGAGCCCTTGCCTTGGTGTCTTTGTCGTTCTTGGCGATATCGAAGAGTTTATCCTTTGCTTTTTTACTCTTGCTCTGTGAGAAGGTATGAATCAGTGAATCCTTGATCTTGATATCGTCTGTGCTGTCGTATATGTCGATTAAGGCTTGGATGCTCGTATCGTCTTTGCGCATCTGTCCCAACCAGAATATCGCGTTCGTTTTTACCTTGATGTCTGGATCTGCTCTGGCAATTTGGAGCATTTTGTTATAAGCCTTATCATCCTTCTTTTTTTGAGAGAGAACATAGATAAGCTGGTCTTTTAATTTCTTTTGGTCTGTTTTGTCGTAAATCTCGATGAGTAATTCAGTTGACTCTATGTCCTTGCGTTGTCCTATCCAGAAGATGGCCTGTTCACGTGCCTTTGTCTCTTTCTCTGTTTTGGCAATCTCTATCAGTTTTTCCAGAGCCTTCTTGTCTTTGAATTGGGAAATTGAAAAGATCACGGATTCTTTCATTTTTGTATCTTCGATCGTGTCGTAAATCCCGAGAAGCGCATCCAAACTCTCCTTGTTTTTCTTTTGTCCCAGCCAGAAGATGGCTTCTTGTCTGACTTTCTGATCCGTATCGTTTTTAGCCACATCGACCATCAGCGGAAGAACCTTCGGATCCTTGGATTGGCTGATGATGAACAGGGCCCGCTTTCTGAGCTTGGGATTTTCGCTCTCCTTTATGATCTTCTCCAGTATCGGATACGCTTTCTCCTCCTCCATATTCATGAGTGCATCGAGAGCCACAAGTTTAAGCTCGAGCTCGGGGTCTTCCTCTTCCTCACCAATGCCGCCGAGCACTCCGCCAATGACTCCGCCTTCCACTCCACCTTCAACTCCTCCGAGAACAGCCAGGCCCTTTAAGGCTTCCAGACCTTTCAAAGCAACCAATCCTTCTAATCCTTCAATTTCTAATCCTTCGAGATCTTCTAGTTCCAGTTCTTCCAGATCTACCAAATCCTCGACATCCTCAAGTCCTTCCAGAGATTTGAGAGCCTTCAGGGCTTCCAGGGACTTCAAGGCTACAATAGGTTTCAGGCTCCCGTTGATGTAAATACGATAATCAGGGATCCCTTTTTTGACCAGTTCTTCTGCGATCTCGACCCTGAGGACTTTGGCATCGTCGACCCATGGGCTTTTGGAATATTGCCTAATCAGCCGATTCAGATATTTGATGGCTTCTTTTTTTGTCTCCATCTGTTTTTCGAGGTTTGCCATCTCTCTGCTGAGCATGTGCATGCTGTAGCCTATGTAGTACAACGATTTATCCATGAATTCGCTTTTTTGATACATTTCAATTGTTTTTCTGAATTGGGCTATAGCTTCCTTCCAATTTTCTTTATTAACGTACTGTTTAGCCGATTCATAAGCTTGCTTGGCTTGTTCATAGGCTTGTTTCTCTTGCTCTTTTTGCTGAGCGAGAAGCGCGCCACCGAAAATCAGGCCGAGAACCAAGATTATGGAGACAAGCTTTAAATATCTCATAGTGTACCTCCTTATATAGTCTTAGAAACTTCTAATTCAAAAAGGATCCCTCTTTTTTGGATGAGCTCCTTGATCATGGAGATCGAGTCGGTATCATCCTCTTCATGATTGGCAATCTCCCTGAGGACGAGGTCCACGTCTTCGAGGAGCTGTTTAACAGAGGGATTTTTTTCTGCGATCATTCTCTTGAAAAGGATATTCTGGATGATTAGATTGCGGATGAGATCTTTGTCCACGGTGATCGAACCGTCTTCTGCAGACGCAGTATAGTTGGCATATTCGACCAACACGGGTTTGAGACTTTCGAAGTGTTCCTGGATCGAGGGATAGAGAGCACTTTGGGTACCTTCTATAGGTATCGAGATTCTCTGGACAGGATGAAAGACCAGCCTCCCGATGATTAGTCCGACCACAAACACAATGATCAGCGCCGCAGATGCATAAGCCCATTTTGGAAACAGGAGATAGCGCTTCTGTTTGCGTTCCTTCCTTTGGATCTTTTCATCTATGGTGCCCCAACATTTCTCCCAGTTAGCTTCAGGGACTTCCTCTGTTTTTGTCTCATCCAGCACATGGAAGACTTTTTTTGTGTATTCAAGATCCTCTGAACATTCCACGCATTCCTTGACATGCCTCATGAGCTTTTCGGAGTCTTCTTGGTCGAGCTCACCATACAGATGCAGAATGATTTTTTCCTTAAATTTTTTGCAGGCCATAGTCCTTCTCCCATAGGTATTTTTTCAAGGGATTTTTTATGGCTGATATCGCCCGAAAGAGCTGTTTTTTCACACTGCCTTCAGAGCAGTCGAGAAGCTCAGCGATTTCTTTGATGCTGAGCTGTTGGTAGTGTTTGAGGATAAAGACCATTCTCTGCCTAGGAGACAATTTCTCTACCAGAACCGCGATTTTCTCTCGCAGCTCCTCAAACCGAGTCGAATGCTCGGGACTTAAACGATTATCATCGGAATATGTTTTCTCCACAGTGTCCCAATCAGAGAAATCCTCTTTTTTGTTTTTCTTTCTTCTCAGATAGTCGATGCTGCAGTTGATGCTGATGCGGTAGACCCAGGAGGAGAAGCTTGTGTCGTTTTCAATCTGATATTTGTCCAGGAAGTTGAATGTTTTGATGAATGTCTCTTGGAGGATATCTTCTGCGTCCTCGGCATTTTTTGTGTATTGAAAGGCCAATGAAAAGATCCTTTGTCTGTTCTGTTCGAAAAGCATGCGAAATGCCTCTGGATTACCCTGTTGGGCAGATTGCACGACAGCTCTTTCGTTCATTCCTTTATGTTTCATCTATCAAAACGCAAATCATTCCATTTTCGTTGACAGTTGTTTTTTAGTTTGGTGATAAGATACTCAATCACTTGACTTATTTAACATGAAATTTCATGTTCTGGCCACAAATTGACTCTATATCCTTATTATTTGGGAATCAAGTATCCTGTCACCAAATTGAACTAATCGGTAACTTGTTTCCAGATGCGGAGGAAGTTACCTCCTAGTATCTTTTTTATGTCCTCATCAGAGTAGCCACGCTTTTTCAATCCTTTGGTGATGTTAGGGTAGTCCTGGGCTCCACGGATGCCAAAAGGAGAAGGAGTACGGGGATACATGTCTGCTCCCAGACCGACGTGGTCAACTCCTGCTATTTTTACAGCATGGTCGATATGGTCGAGCACATCCTCTATGGTGGGGAGATTCTCCAGCGGCCAATCCTGGCCAGCGCTGAGGTGTTCAAGGGCAATGCGGAGATTAAGGTCTTCGACAGGGGGAGCCTTCCTGAACCAGGGACGGCCGATGGCCTGAAGCTCGACCATAGATTTGTTGTATTCAGGCGTTAGGAAGGGAAGCACAAAGACGATGCCTATGACACCTCCGTTTTTGGCAAGGGCTTGAAGCATCTCATCGCTCATATTACGATGGTGTGGGTTGAGTGCGCGGCAACCGGAGTGGGAGGCGATCACCGGATCTTCTGTCGTCTCCATGATATCGAAAAATGTCTCATCCGAGACATGAGAGATATCGATGACCATACCGAGGCGGTTCATCTCCTTGATAACTTTTCTCCCCAGCTCATTCAGTCCTCCCCATTTGGGTTTATCCCCGCTCGAGTCAGCCCAACCATGGCTGATGTTGTGGGTGATGGTCATAGAGGAGACCCCGAGGCTGTGAAATTTTCGTAATAGCTCAAGGTCATCCTCTATGGCATGTCCTCCTTCGATAGCCAATGGCATGGCGATTTTGCCTCGGCTCACGATGCGCTCGACATCAGCCCCTGTTCGCGCCATCTCCACCGAGTCCTTGTTTTTTTCGATGGCTTCTGTCATGGCTTCGATCATCTGGAACGCCTGCTGGGCACACTTGTCAGGATAAAGGAAATTCTGGATAAACAGAGCAACAACCTGGACATCCACGTGTCCTTCTTTCAGACGCGGGATATCCACATGCCCCGCAGGCAAGCGTTTCCCAATATCCAGCTTTTCATACAGCACGCGGTAAACTAGGTCGTTATGGCAATCCCACACGAGCGCTTCCTTATGTAGCTTTGCCACTTCTCCCTGGCCTATGCTATGGCTGTTAATAAAAAGGATTGTAAACAACCCAATCGTAAGGAGTGAGACTAAGTTTTTTATTCTTTTCATGCGTTTCACCTCTCTTCCTTTAGATTTTATCTCAAATGCTTGGCTCTATCCAAAATTTTAGGGGAATTTCTTCTTTGTGCTTTACGTTCAAAAACAAATGAAATATGATTAGAGGGGAGTTTTTAAGATGAAAATCGTAAGCGATTCTATAAACTTCACCACAGGTGGTTTCAACGACATAATCGATATCACAAAAGAGGTTTCTCATAAAATAACAGAGAACGAACTGAAAAACGGAATCGTAACCTTGTTCATCCCCGGCTCCACGGGAGGTTTTACCACCATCGAGTACGAATCCGGGCTGGTTAGGGATTTTTCTGAACTCATGGAAAAGCTGATCCCCAGCGATGTCACTTATCATCATGATGCCAGGTGGGGAGACGGCAACGGTTTTTCCCATGTGAGAGCATCCCTCCTCGGACCTTCGTTGACCATTCCTTTCAGTGATGGAGAGTTGAGTCTAGGCACATGGCAGCAGATCGTGTTCGTGGATTTTGACAACCGCTCCCGTTCGAGAAGGATCGTCCTCCAGTTCATAGGAGAATGATGACTGACATCAAGGAAAAACTCGAACAGATCAGAAAAGAGCGCCACTCTAGATCAAAGTCTCGCGTTGTATCCGAAACATGGGAAAAAATCAAAAAGGAAGAAGACCTCTCCACCAGGGAAAAACTAGAAAGATTGATCAACCTGACCCAAGATCAAAGACCGGACAAATCCAGGACAACTGCTTTTGAGCCTCTTCGCAGAGAGCCCCTCCAGTTCTTCGAAAACGGATTCTCTCTCGATGCCCGCTATGGAAACATAAAAATCTCCTCAGGATTGGAAATTAGAGGAGACATCCTCAGTTGCCTCAGCCAGGAAGCCGCCTTCAGAGACCTCGACCTCTCCACCGCCCTGTTTATCGACCTGGAAACGACGGGATTATCCGGAGGGACAGGTGTGATTCCCTTTAATGTGGGAATGGGGTATTACAGGGATGATAAATTCTGTGTGGTCCAATATTTCCTGGGAGAACTGGCCGAAGAGGAGAGGATGGTCCAGGAGTTGGCCCAATTTTTTAAGGACATGAATTTTCAATCGGTGGTGACATATAACGGAAAAGGCTTTGACATCCCGCTCCTTGAGACCAGATTCATCCTCTGCAGACAGCCTTTCATCCTGAGCGAACTTCCCCACCTGGATTTCCTGTACGCAGCCCGAAGGCTCTGGAGTCACAAGTATGAAAGCTGCCGGTTGTATCACTTGGCCCTCGATGTAGTGCAGGCAGATCGATCCGAAGACATCCCCTCTGCAGAGATTCCATGGCGGTATTTTCAGTATCTCCAGACAGGAAATTTCGAGTTGATCGAGCCCATCCTCTACCACAACCAGGAGGATATCCTTTCCCTCTTGGGTGTTGTGATTATCGGCGCACATATCTTTTCAGAAGATCCCGAGCTCTGTAGGGGCGATGCCATGGATTTTTACGGAGCTGGCAAGATTATGGAAAACGTAGGTAATGTCGAAAAATCTGTCCAGTTTTTCCAACGTGCCCTAAGCGGGAGTCTGAGTGATGAGGTATCACTCGAAGCGAAAAAAAGGCTCTCTTCCCATTTCAAGCGAAACGAGGAGTGGGAGAAGGCTGTTCCATTATGGGAGGAAATGACCTCATCGAGAGTTGTGACCCCTGCCCAGCTTTACTCCTTTAGAGAATTGGCTATGTATTTAGAGCACAGACTGAAAAAATATGAGGAAGCCAAGAGGATTGCTGAGGAAGGATTTGTCCTCTCGACAGGTGTCTCATCTTTCTATGAAAAGGATTTTTCCTACCGTTTGGAAAGGCTGCGGCGAAAAATTAGACAACAGAAGGAAAAGGCATAGACTCTCCATGAGAGCTATGATTCTTAATCGATTCGCCCTCATCGAGGAAAGTCCCCTCGAATTGGTCGATCTTCCAAATCCCGAGCCAGGTCCTGAAGATATATTGATCCGAGTCAACGTCTGCGGCATCTGCCACACAGACCTCCACACTGTGGAAGGGGAACTTCCCGAGGTGAAGCTTCCCATCATTCCTGGCCATCAAGTCGTTGGAAGAGTTGAGAAACTTGGGGAGAAAGCCTCCCGGTTTAAAAAAGGGGATAGGGTAGGAGTGGCCTGGCTCTATTCGACTGATACGACATGCCGGTATTGTACGAGAGGTAAGGAAAACCTTTGTTCCAACGCTCGCTTCACAGGCTATCATGAGAATGGCGGTTACGCAGAGTCCATCGTTATTCCTGAGAAGTTTGCCTATGCCATCCCTGAGATTTTTGAAGATGCAGAGGCGGCTCCGTTGTTGTGTGCGGGAATCATCGGATACAGGGCGCTTCGTCTGAGCGAAATCAAGCCTAGTCAAAGGCTTGGTCTCATAGGATTTGGCGCTTCGGCCCATGTGGCCATACAAGTTGCCATGCACTGGGGATGTGAAGTCTATGTTTTTTCGCGTTCAGAGGAGCACCGCGCCCTTGCAGAAAAACTCGGAGCAGTCTGGACAGGAACATCCAAGGACGATCCACCAGAAAAAATGGACAGCACCGTGAACTTCACACCAGCTGGCCCTACAGTCCTAGACGGAATGAGAATGCTGGACAAAGGGGGCACACAGGCCTTAGCAGGTATCTACATGTCTCCGATTCCTGAGATGGATTATGTCAAATACGTCTACCATGAGAGGATACTTCGCAGTGTGGCCAATGCCACAAGACAGGATGGTGAGGAATTGCTCAAGATTGCGGCCGAAATCCCGATACGCACCACAACCCAGGTTTTCCCTCTTGAGGAAGCGAACAGAGTCCTAACACTCCTGAAGGCCAGCAAAATCGACGGTTCCGCCGTTCTGAGAATAAGCGGCTAGCTTTCATTCCGAGCCATCAAAGGTGACGAAGCAATCTCTGTTTTTTCATTGTGAACGGGCCAAAGGGAGTGTGACAATCTCGTTTGATATGTTGAAAACCAGTCCATGTTAGGCTATATTTAAAAGGCTTCCATTCGGTGCGCCCGTAGCTCAGCTGGATAGAGCGTCTGACTACGAATCAGAAGGTCGTAGGTTCGAATCCTATCGGGCGTACTCCTTTATTATCTGCTAATTACGTTGTAAATCAATAAGTTACATAATATAGAGCTTTTACAAAATTTAATATATTTTTAGCTATTTTTTTATATTTTATAGTCAAAAATTAGTCAAAGTAGTCAAAATTTGGTCAAAAAAATTTTGTCCTATTTCTAATTCAATTTGATCATTTGTCGTAATATCATCACCAAATAAATTTTTGAATAAGCCAACTCATATTTTTTTCAGACGGATTCTTATAGACTCGTTAGTCTCACCAGATAACATATTAATATCCAGCGAACTTTCTTGTTTTATCTCTTTAAATCTCTCTAAAATAATTTCAAGCTAATTCAATCAAGTTTGGAACATTCTAGGAAGATCGAACAGATCTGTTTCCTGATTTGACAAAAAATATTTCTATATGTTGAGAGATGATATGTTGTATAGGGCTGTTAAATTCCGTCATGTTCTTGATAATATGACTGGAGGACATCATACCTCCAACTACATATTTTTAGGAGATCTCAATACAGTGGGAATGAAGTACCCTTTTGACTTAGATATTAATTATGAGAAAGAATTAGAAAAATGGGATAAGCGAGCGAGTAAGTATTATGGAATGCGTCGATTAAGCAAAACTCACAACATTACATATCGAGCTGGCAGTGGATCATCTCTTCAAGGAAATCTAGATCATGTTTATGCTGCAAAACATTTGAATTTCAAACAATTCAAAAATGATCAAAATCAAGATGTGGATATAAAGGTAATGGGTTGGGTTGACTTCGCTACATTAGCAGACCAGGATACCTGGATTGCAGATTATTCCGATCATTCTCTTCTTTATTTTGAGGTACTAAAGTAAATATTAACGTTGTTGATCCTAAAAAGTGTTCGATATACTTCGTTTTTGGAGACA
>Ga0209636_10000945_pt1 | contig 28847 bp, 24 predicted proteins | sample DeeMarSWOR152_54_FD_187464 | JGI IMG/M metagenome (GOLD analysis project Ga0209636, IMG submission 187464) | Marine sediment microbial communities from White Oak River estuary, North Carolina - WOR-1-52-54 (SPAdes) (version 2) | ecosystem: Environmental > Aquatic > Marine > Intertidal zone >...
CGGTTTTTTTGAGCTGCACTAATCTCAAGGCGTTACCGGTTGTGGGCCAGTTGGAAAAGGAGCTGAATAAATATGTGTTTAGCAGCAACATAGCTACTTTCTGGGATGTAATGAGGCTTCTCGGATTGAAAGGGCAGATTAAAGGGAAAGGGAAGTTGCTGGAGAGCATTGCCCATTTGTAGATCGCCTTGAGCCTGCTACCTCGGAGACACGGTTCGTTGTGGTTCTACAAGCGGGATAGAACAACAGGTCGATATAGCTCTTGCATCAGTCAAATGAAGAAAGAAATCCCGCTCCTTATAATTTGGAACGGGATTTTGGCTTTTTACACATTTCTGGAAACGTTCCGATGGACAGGGACCATTCTGCCGTCGCAGGGTATTTTTTGAGGAACCGCAATAACGTTGGAAAAATATATTGCTACCTGTGGATTCCATACGCGTGGGTGAAACAGATCCACCCAAGGGAAATACCACTACGATTATTTACAATGCTCCGGCGATATCTCCTCGAAGCATTGTTTGAACTGAGCTCCCAAAGATAGCAGCAAGGTTCGGTCCTTGTCACCGCCTACCTAACCTTGAAGGAATGGATTTAAATACCCCTGCTCGAGCGTCCCGCAAACGAATTTTCTCCAAAAATCTGGAGCTTTCTCTATTGCACCGCCATCACGGCTGCCCCAGTGTACAGCCGGTCGACATGGCTAGACTGAACTGAGTCGTCGTGCCCAAACTACTACTGAAGCGTATCAAGAAAGGCATCCACCGCCTTGTTGAATTGGTCTGGGAACTCCCAGAACATGGCATGGTTCCCCAAGACAAAGATTTTCGAGTCGGGCAAGGCCGTTCGGAGATATTTGGTGGCCGGTTCCGCCCAGTCTTTCCTGAGGACATTCATAACAGGAACGTCCAGGGTCGGGACCACCTCGGAATAGTCGGAGAACCAGCCATCAGTGATCAACAGCATTGCAACATAGGTTGGCGTCTTGAGCGCTTCGTCGAGCATCCACTGTAGCTCTTTCTTAGTCAACTCGCGGCTGACGAACCACTTGAGGACACCTTCGGTGAAGGGCTGCCGCGAATGATTGACGCCGTCGGCGAAGCCCTTATACCCCATGGCGTCGCCGATCGCCCAATCGCCCTCCTTTGTGAGCAACGATTTGGGGCCCTGGTCGATAAAAACCAGTGCCTTGACGTTGTCGGTGCCGAACTGCTTCACGTAGGAATAGAGCGTGACACCGCCAAAGGACCAGCCAGCCAGCACTACGTCCTTGAGTCCGAGCGCGTCGATAAAGTTCTTCAGATCAACGCCATGCTGGAGATAGTGGTTGCCTACCAACGTCTTACTCGATTGTCCCTGCCCTCTGGGGTCGTATACAATGGTCCTATACTTTTTACTGAAGTAATCTAATTGATTGGCAAAGAACCGAGTGGTACAGACCCAGCCGGGCACGAAGACCAAGGGCTCTCCCTGCCCTGCTTCCTCATAATAGATCTCCACCCCGCCGCCGACGTGGACGTATTGGCCGGCAAAGCCTTGGCTTGAGATGAGCAAAACAAGGGCGAAGACCGCCGCGGACACGATGTACACCTGACTTTTTTTCATGGCCATCATTCAATCCTCCTTTCCAAAATAAGTGAGCATAATAACAAGTGCCTTTTGAGCGCAACGGAATCTACCAAAAGAGACGGCGATTTGTCAAGGGAAAACCATCGCATAGGCGCAAAAGCAATAAGAAGATGCTGAGACCACCATTACAGGTTTGGAAGCGGAGGCTTACGAACCCCCGGCAATCCATTACATAGCCACTGATGGAACTGGTGTTCCCGTTTGGCGTCGAGAGACTCAAGGACGTTTCTCATTGCCACATTCGGCCGCCAATGAAAGAAGAGCATAACGTTACGTTTACGGCGTGGGCTGGGAAGACTGAGATAGCAGGACTATGAATAGAGAGGGGCGCGGACGTAAACTCGAAGAAAAACGAAGGAGATACAGCTGCGCTCATAGCAGAGATAAGGGGAAACACAGACATCAGTTGCCAAAAAGACCCTCCCTCCTAATATCTTTTACAGGGCTCACGGAACTGAATAACCCGAAGTAAGGAGCTACATCTTGTAGCACCTTTTTCCTTGACACACAAGTGAATTTCTTCTTATGCTCCCCAACCAAGAAAAGGAGTTCTTTCTACACATGCCAAAAGATGTGGATGTAATTGTTTGACTCTGGCTTGATTGCCAGGCTTAACCCTTAAAATGAAAGATCAAAGAGATGATACATAGTTAGGTATGAGCTGTAGAGGCAAGTTAAAATACGGCGGAAGAAGGATCACGCGGGCAAATAACCAAAAAGCCAGTCGTGAAGGTAAGGAGGTGGGTTTATGAGGATCGATCTAAATTGTGACATGGGTGAAAGTTTTGGCGCATACAAGCTCGGCCTGGACGAAGAAGTTATTAAGTACATTACATCAGCAAACATCGCGTGCGGCTGGCATGCCGGTGACCCCTTGGTTATGGATAAAACGGTAAAAATGGCGGCGGAAAATGGCGTCGGAATAGGTGCTCACCCGGGGTATCCTGACCTGCTGGGCTTTGGCCGCAGAAACATGGATTGTTTGCCCGAGGAGATCCGGGATTATATAGTTTACCAGATCGGTGCCCTGCAGGCATTCTGTGCAGCTCACGGAACCCGGCTTCGCCACGTGAAACCCCATGGTAACCTTTATTTGACAGCAGTGGAAGTTGAGACTGTTGCCAGGGCAGTTGCAGAGGCGATCGTGAGTGTAAACTCAGGGCTTATGTATGTGGCCCTTGCCGGCGCGAAAGGAGAACTCATGACCCGCATTGGCCAGGAGGTTGGACTCAAGGTGGTTTACGAGGCCTTTCCTGACCGTACTTATACTCCCGAGGGAACCCTCGTTTCTCGCCGGCAACCCGGCGCGGTAATCAAAGACCCTGATAAGGTTGCCGAACGTGCCCTCAAGATGGCGAAGGAAGGTAAGGTGATCGCTGCGGACGGCAGCGAAATTATTTTGGTGGCACAAACCCTGTGTGTTCACGGAGACACCCCCGGTGCAGTGGCTATGGTAAAACGTATTCGGGAAACACTTCAGGCAGAGGGGATAGAGGTCAAGCCCATGGGGAATTCTAACCAATGAGGGGGTGCTAGGTGTGAGCAGTTGTCTTTATGAAAAAGCGCGTTTCCGCATTGCAGGAGATCGCGGGCTTTTGGTGGAATATGGTGACGCCATCGACCCTGCCATCAATCGAAAGGTAAGGTCCATGGCTATTGCCATGAGTAAAGAGACCCCAGAGGGGATAGTGGAGTTCATTCCAACATATCGCTCGCTCATCATCATCTATGACCCTTCAGTCACGAATCCCTCTCAATTGCAGGAGGCCTTACTTTCGCTTGAAGGGCGTCTTGCAGACATTGAGATTGAACCGCCGGAAACGGTAGAAATTCCCGTCTGCTATGGAGAAGAGTTTGGTCCGGATATCGAATTCGTAGCCCGGAGTCATGATCTAACGGTGCAGGAGGTGATCAGAATTCATTCGGAGCTGACGTATCAGATTTACATGGTCGGGTTTACTCCGGGATTTCCATTCCTCGGGGGATTGCCGGAGCAGCTGCATACGCCAAGGCTGGAGACGCCGCGGGCTCTTGTTCCGGCAGGCTCTGTTGGTATTGCTAATGATCAAACGGGAATTTACCCGGTCGACAGCCCGGGAGGATGGCAGTTGATCGGTCGGACACCATTGAAACTGTTTGATCTAGAACGTACCAATCCCTTCCTTCTAAAGGCGGGAGATCGGTTGAAATTCAAACCCATATCGCCCGATGAATACAGTCGTCTGGTTGGAGGTGGTGGGAAATGATGGAGATGTTCAAGGTCTCGGAACCAGGGCCTTATAGCACCGTGCAGGACAAGGGACGCTATGGTTATCAACAATTTGGTATTCCTACATCCGGTGTTTTGGATCAGTTTGCCTACCGTGTAGCCAACATGCTGGTAGGTAATCCCGAGGGCGCAGCAGTTCTGGAGATAACCGTATTAGGACCACGGTTGGAGGTTCTGGCGGGCGCCGACATTGCAGTAACCGGTGCTGAGATGCGGTTTTCGATCAACGGTCAACCTGCTGAAGGCTGGACTGCCTTCAGGGTCGAACCTGGAGATGTGTTGAGCTTGCGTCAGGTAAAAACCGGTTGTCGTGCCTATTTGGCGGTGACGGGGGGTATTGATGTGCCTATAGTTATGGGGAGTCGGTCTACATACGCAGGCGGAAAAATTGGTGGTTACGAGGGCAGGCCAATAGCGAAAGGCGATATATTGCCGCGTGGGGAAGGCAAGCTTCTCACCACATCACGCAAGATGTCAGCGAAATTGATTCCCAAATACGCCCAGGAGATCGTCCTACGGGCTATCGAAGGCCCTCAAGATGATTTCTTCGATCAAGGCATCGTCACGTTATTCGAATCCGAGTTTACTGTAAGCTCTAGGGCTGACCGCATGGGCTATCGACTTCAGGGTCCAGCAATTACCCACCGGGAAGGGGTGCGCAAGAGCATCATCTCGGAGCCCAGTCTGCCGGGTGGAATTCAGATTCCTCCCGACGGTCAGGCCATTATTTTGCTAGTCGAACAGACTGTCGGGGGGTACACGAAGATCGCTACGATTATATCGACCGATATTCCATATGTTGCGCAGGCCAAGCCTGGCGATAGGATTCGGTTTGAGCGTGTGAATCTAGAAACCGCTCATGTAGCCTTTCGTCAACAAGAGCAGGTCCTCCAACAGATAAAGGAACAGCTGTAAGGATTCAGCGATGTCGGACCTAGAGCGGAACCGACAGCAAAAGCTGTTTCGGGAGAAGGTTCGATCAGCAGCCTGACAAAGATCTACCGCAGGAATTTGCCCTGTGTTTCACTATATTTTCCTTGAGAAATCCTCAACCCCGTTCCATTCTTGAAATTTTTGAACCGGCCAATGCTAAGGTGCATGAGTTGGCTGCTGATAGAGATATACGTACCGATCTTACACAGTGTCGTATTTTTCAAGATGGGATATTAATACATGGATAAGAGGACCTTAGCGAGTAGTTGTGTGGTCATCTAGTGGCCTATTTGATCAGGTGCAGTTAAAGATTTGAGCAAGCCTTGGTAAGAAGTGATGGCCCCGTGAGAAACCTACCATTCGGAAACCGAACTTCTATTTGGATTACTCATCTAGCTCGCATCGATTTCGGAGAAGTCCCTGAAATTGAGAAGGAGGCGTTACAATAAAAGGTCTCCTTTCTGATTACACATAAAACCCTATCACATGTTTGTTTCAGATGTAAAAGTTTGGAGAATTGGCAATATCGTAAAGCAAAAAACAATAATAAGATCCCAAGTGTACATTTTCGTGAACAATTTCCTATAAGATATGAACTATATTTGTTCAGGAGGTAGCCGAAATGATGATTTTAGAACAGTTACACGAATACGCGAAGCAACTTGAGAAGTTACTGCGGTTGCGGACTTTTCCTTTCGCAGTGAAGATGCTGAATAGCGAACAGGATGTCCCAAGAGAAGCAAAGAGACCGGTTAAGGATTTGGGGTACCATTTAGATGTTTGTCAGGGTTTTGCAATGTCACGTCGGGAAGGGGCGACGGTTGCGATGATGAAAGAGGATATGTGGTGCTTTGAACCAGTTGTCGGGTATGGACTCGCAGAACCTCCGAAATATTTCCTTGATGGGCACAATCGCTATCCAGCAAGTGCAATGACACTCGAGGCTGGCGGAAAATGGGCAAGGTCGTTTCCTCGTTTAAGGGTCGGAGAATATATTGGGATAGTTTCTACTCCATTGGGGGCATTAACTTTTGTGCCAGATTTGTTTGTGGTGTACTGTGATCCATCCCAACTAACCCAACTACTGAGAGCGAAGATCTGTATAGATGGAGGCGACATTACCAATACTCTATCCGGCCATGCTGCATGTGTCTATGCGATTGTTCCTTTAATTCAGGATAAGCAGAACCAACAATGTCAGGTGGTTTCCCCCTGTAGGGGGGATAGGATTTATGCAATGGCTAAAGAAGAGGAGATAATATTTTCGGCCCAAATAGAAATGTTGGGTCACTTTATAACGGCGCTTCAGTATCTTCAAAAACAGGGATCGGGATTCCCAGATAAGTTAACCTACCAACCGGAGCACGAATTGATAATGAGCTACGAAAAGATAGGAGAAATGTTGGGGATGAAGTTTCGGTAGCGAATTGCGTTGAAGCTTGGGTAACTCTCTTGTAAATGACAGGTGTCGATTTCTCAAGGCCCCTTCTCACTAACAATTCGATCAAAGCATTCCTTAGAAGAGGGTGAGATATATTAGAGAAACATTTGGTACTAACATTTTGGAGCATCACAAAAAGACAGAAGGCCAAAACATGAAAAACTAAAACGAGGTGAACTGATGAGAAAAAATACACGGGTGATTACTGTAAACGTAATGTTGGTAGCCATGTATTTTATGGCATTAGACCCTGTTTCGGCAGAGACCAAAAAGCCAACCGCCAAGCCAATTTTGTGGCGCTTTAATTGCAATTTTTCACCCGAAGGATGGTCTAGCAAGGGCGAGAAGTTGTTTTGTGAAAAAGTAAAGGAACGCAGTGGTGGCCGGCTGATTATTGAACCATATTTTTCTGCTTCACTGGGTTTCAAAAGTACAGAGGCACTCTCTGTCATAAGGAAGGGGCTTGTAGAGATGAACCAGCTTACGGGTGGCGCCACGAGGGGAGAAGACCCATTTGTTGCGTTTACTGACCAAGCCTTTTTATGGTCAGATCAAGACGAAGCACTCTATTGGTTTTTGAATAAATACATGCCAGTACTTAACAAGAGGCTTGAGAAAAAATGGAATTGCAGAGCGTTAGTAGCTGAAGTATGGCCCGGAAATGTTGAGTTATACAGCAAAGAGCCTATAAGGACCTTTGAGGACTGGCAGGGTCTGAGGGTGAGAACGTGGGGTGGACCCGTTATGGATGCTTTGAAAGCCATCGGGGCTGAGCCCATGACCGTTGATGTGTCAGAACTTTATACAGCCTTGCAGCGCGGCATGATAAGTGCAGCGATCACAAGTTTTACTAGCGCAACGGAGGCACATTTTTGGGAAGTTCTGAACTACGTTAACAGGTTCATTATCAGTCACAACCCTTGGTGGATAGCTGTAAATCTTACTGCATTTAATGAACTGCCTAACGATCTCCAAAAGATATTTCTAGACGAGGCCGAGGCCTTGCAAGATTGGATGATTGCACACCGGAACCTTGAAACCTTTGTGCGTTTGAAGATGTTAACTGACGGCGGCATGAAGGTAGTACATCCAGATCCCAGCTTTTATGATAAGGCGATTCCACTGGTGCAACCTGTATGGCACAGGTCCGCAAAAGAAGCAGGCCCTGAAGCTGGAAAGCTACTTGAGGAACTGCTTAAAGAGCGCAAAAAACACCGATAGTTTACCAAGAATGTGGAGTCAAGCTTTTTGGAGGCTTGGCTCTATAGGTAATGCTTTTACAGGGTAAATGAAAAGACTAGCAGAAGCTGTATTCTGTTTATCCACTATATCCGCTTACATAGGCATTGTGCTAAGCTTCTCACTATTGTTGCTTATTTTAGCTGAGATATTCTCAAGGACTTTTTTGCATACATCGTTGCTTCTGACCCTGCAGGTGTCAAGTTGGTTATTGATAGCTTTGGTGTTTATGGGCGCAGCTTGGACACTGAAGGCGGATGGCCATATTCAGATTAAGTTAATTATCTCACGTTTTTCAGCAAGGGCTCAACAGTGGATAACAATATGTATTGCCATCGTAGGTATGGTAGCGTTCAGCTTTTTTTCTGTATATGCTTGGCTGGCGCTCGTAGAAAATTACGTGGGTGATATGGTCGGTGACACCGTTTATCGATTGCCTAAATGGTGGGCCTGGGTAGGAGTAGTAGTCGGCTCCATTGTAATGGCTATGCAATTTGGCGGCATTATCCTTAAGAGCGCTCTTTGTCTCAAAGGTTTGGGACAAAGAAAACGGGGAGACATCATTCCTGCATTTGTTTTTGGAATAATCCTTGTTTTCTTTGTATTACGGAGTCTGCTCTGGTCTCCCCTTTCAGGGATGGGCGCTGGTATGACTTTGTTCCTAATTCTTATTGCATTATTTGCACTTATTGGGAGCAGCCTGTGGATTTTCCTATCGCTGGGCTTAACGGGACTACTTGGATTAATGCTCTTCACCGATTACCCTTCGGGGGAATTAGTGGCGCAGGTAGCCTTCTCTGCTAATCAGAGTTTTGTTATGACTTGCCTACCCCTGTTTGTCTTTATGGGTGAGCTTCTTTTCTCTTCCGGTGCCAGTGAAGACCTTTACTCTGGAATTGGACCCTGGGTGGGGTGGATACCGGGCAGATTACTCCACTCCAATATATTATCCTGCACGGTTTTTGCTGCTGTTTCAGGTTCCAGTGCTGTTACCACCGCTACCGTTGGTTCCGTGGCTGTCCCTGAGCTGAAAAAGCTAGGCTATGATGATGGAATTACGCTTGGTTCGCTTGCCGGAGCCGGCACATTAGGTCTGCTCATCCCTCCGAGCATAGCAATGATTGTCTATGGAGCTATAACAGAGCAGTCAATAGGGCAGCTATTTATAGGGGGTATATTTCCTGGTTTGATGCTCTCCGGCCTATTTATGCTTTATATTGGAATGCGTGCGATCCGTAATCCGTCGATAGCACCGGCCAGTCGAACACCCACTTGGATAGAAATGGTAAAAAGCACAACAAAGATCATGCCGATAATCTTCATTATCGTGCTGATACTAGGATTAATATACACCGGTATCACGACACCCACAGAAGCAGGAGCGATAGGCGCTCTGTGTGCCGTGGTCGTTACTTTGCTGTATAATAATCTAAATTGGGAAAACGTACGAAAAGCCTCTTTCGCTACAATACGAACGACTTGTATGATAATGTTTGTTGTTACAGGGGCTGCGATTCTATCGAGTGCCTTAGCCTATCTGAGGCTTCCTCAGCAATTAGCAACAGTTATCGCGGCGGCGGGGCTTCCCAAATACTTAGTCCTCGCCATACTCTGTATCATATACCTTATTTTGGGGTGCATTTTTGAGGGTATCTCCATGATGGTGTTGACGTTGCCCATTGTATATCCTCTCATCCTCAAACTGGGTTTTGATGGTATTTGGTTTGGCATAGTGCTAGTTATGCTTATCGAAGCGGCACAAATTACTCCTCCGGTAGGTTTTAATCTCTTTGTCCTCCAAAATATATCAGGAGCCAACGTGGGCCTGATTGTGAAACATACTATCCCATTTTTCATTATAATGCTCGTCGCATTACTTGTATTAGTACTTTTTCCAGACATAGCATTGTTCCTGCCGCGGCTGATGATAGGCTGACGTGGCGTCCTCGTCTAAGACTATATTTGAGATCTTGTTCGCCTGGCTAATGAACGACAAGGCAAGCCTATTATTTTCGCCGTCTTGGCGACCATAAGGGCCATAGCATGGCAATGATCATTATGGATAAAATGCAACACAAATAGAGCAGGTGTAAATCAATGGAAAGCTTCCGTCCCCCAGGAAGTGTGCGCGCCGTAAGTTGTCTCGAATAATTTAAAAAGGAGGTATATCTGAAATGGAAATGATAGACCCACACATACATGCTGACTCAGTTAGTCTCCAAGACCTACGCTCTATGGCCACAACCGGTATAACAGCGGCTGTGAGTCATACGTATTACCCTCACGTAAATGTGGCGATAACATCTCAAACTATACTAGACTTTTACGAACGTTTGATAAGGTTCGAGACCTGGAGAACAGCGCAGGAGCTCATAGATACCTATGCTGCTGTTGGGCTTAACCCGGTCAGCATTCCCCCGGATTACGAAAAGGTACTGGAGGCCATCCCAAGGTACCTCGAAGAGGAGAAAGTAGTAGCTATTGGTGAAATTGGTCTTGAACCTGGTTCTAAGACTTGCCCGGATCTAGCCAGGCAGGAGGAGATAGTTAAAGCACAACTAAGGATAGCAAAACAATATAATAAGCCGGTGGTCTTCCACACTCCACCAACTGAAAAAGAGAAATGGGTTAGAAAGTATTTTGACTTCATAACTCAAGAAAATGTTGACCATGCCAAGGTGGTAATAGATCATGCTGATGCTACTGTGGCAAAAACGATTTCAGACTTCGGCTGTACCATGGGCATAACCGTGCAGCCCTGGAGAAATCTGACGCCTGCTGACGGAGCTAAGATCGCCTCAGATTGCCCCCTTGACAAAGTTCTAATTGACAGCGACTGCAGTCCAATACTCTCAGATCCTCTGAGTGTACCTAAGACCGCTCATGAAATGCGGCGGCTTGGGATCAGCAAGGATGATATTAAGAAGATAGTCTTCGAGAACCCATGGAGGATCTTCAACCTGGGTTAAAGGCAAAAAGAGATAATTACCGCCCGGTAGATTGAGGCAGGAGGAAAATCATGGATCAGATTTGGGTTGTATTAGAACACGAGGAAGGGGAGCTCGACGATGTCTCATGGGAAATAGTGGCACAGGGGAGAGAAGTTGCCGATAAGCTAAACCAGAGACTTTGTGCAGTGCTCATGGGAAGCAACATCGCAGCGGTGGGCGAATGCCTCAATCATAGCGGAGTAGATGAAGCGTATCTGCTGGATGCCCCGGATCTTGGTACCTATTCACCTGAACTTTATACACAGGCGTTATCAAAACTTATCCAAGAACGTGGACCACAGACAGTTTTATTCGGTGCTACACCAAACGGCAGTGATCTTGCCTCAAGGGTAGCAGCCAAATTGAGGATAGGATTGGTTTCTGACTGTGTGGCCCTCGATTTGGATGAGGAGGGCTTGCTGCTACAGAACAAGCATACCCACAAGGGAAAGGTCTGTAGCACCATCATCTCACCCCAAGCCAGACCTCAGCTAGCTACTGTCAGGCCTGACACGATAGAGGTAAAAGACCTTCATTCTGCCAAAGAGATGAAGGTGACCAAGATACCTCCCCAGCTTGATATTAGCAAATGCTCCATTAAGGTTACTGGTTCCATAAGAATAGACCCTGTGGCCCTTCCTGTCGAAGAAGCAGACGTTATTGTTGCTGGTGGCCGAGGGGTAGGCAGCGGTGAGAACTTTCAACTCCTTGAAGACGCCGCGAGAGCCTTTGGGGGAACGGTTGCAGCCACGCGTATTGCTATAGATAATCGCTGGGTTCCTCGTGAAAGACAGGTGGGGCAGAGCGGCACGACAGTGATGCCTAAATTATATATCGCTTGTGGCATATCAGGAGCGTCTCACCACGTAATGGGAATGAAGGACTCAGGGTTTATAGTCGCAATTAATACCGACCACGATGCACCAATTTTCAAGCTTGCAGATGTAGGTATTGTTGGGGACCTCCTGCACGTGGTGCCTGCCATAACGAATGAAGTAGGTCAACGAAGGGAGGCTAGGGAGAAAAAATGAACATAGTGGTATGTGTAAAGCAGGTAGTTGATACTGAACATCTTACTAAAATAGCGGGGGGAAATACTATCGATGCCCCTGATCTGCCCAGGGTGGTTAATACGTGTGACTTAGTGGCCGTAGAGGAAGCAACACAGCTGAAGGAAAAAGGTATAGCAGATGAGGTTATTGCAGTATCTATGGGTCCTCCTTCAGCTGAGGATGCCCTTTATAGATGTCTTGCCATGGGCGCTGATAGAGCTCTACTCCTTTGCGATCCTGCCTTTGAGGGCTCAGATAGCCACGCGACAGCGGTAGTGCTGGCTAAAGCCATCAGCGCATTGGACTACGGACTCATTTTATGCGGACAGAAGGCCTTTGATACTGAGGCTGGGCAGGTTGGATATTACATTGCCGAGATGTTGGCCATTCCAATCATTAGTGGAGTAGTAAAAATGGACGTACGCTCCGATGAAAAGGTTAGGCTTCATCGGAAGCTAAAAGGGGCGTACAGAGAGTTGCTAGAGGCATCACTCCCTGCGCTGCTTGGAGTGGGGCCAGTGCTTAATGAGCCCAGATATGTAAGCCTACGGGCCATTTCAAGGGCAAAAAGAAAGGAAATTAAGCATTATAATATGAAGGGCCTGGGGCTGTCTTCGGGAGATGTCGGACAAAGAGGCGCAAAGACGAAGGTTACTTCACTTTCGCGACCAAGGCCAAAGAAGATTTTTGTCCCCGATAGCAGCCTTTCGGCAATGGAGAGGTTGATGCAGGTTGAGTCGGGTGGCCTTGAAGAGAAGGAGGGAAACATCATTACTGGCAGTCCACAAGAGGCAGCATCAAAATTAGTCCAGGTTCTCATTAGCCGGAAAGCTCTCCGGATATGAACTCCAGGGAGGAAGGAGAGGGATAGAATGGCACTAGAGTATAGAAACATGCTTAGCCCTGTCGAGGTCGGGCCGGTAACAATGCGGAACAGGATATATTTCGCGGCCCATGCCACGCGTTTTTTGCCCTTGAATGCTGGCGTCAATGACAGATCGATAGCCTACTATGAAGCAAGGGCAAAAGGCGGAGTTGGAGCTGTTGTAACTGGGGTCCACCTCCTTGGGCCAATATGTACCCTAACTCCTAGACCTCCGAGCTACCTCGGTGATGAGAGAACAATTCCAGATCTCAAAAGATGTGCTGATGCGGTCCATAAGTACGGCTCGAAGGTGATCTGTCAATTGGGTGTGGCTGGCAGGCTGGGTGAAACGCGTCCCTTTGGAGGTGTAACGTGGGGTCCTTCACCTGTGAAGCTAGACCTTGCACCTATGACGTGGGAGGTACCCTACGAGATGGAAATCGAGGAGATAAAGCAGGTTGTAGATGAGTACGCAAAAGCGGCAAAGAATGTAAAGGCAGCGGGCTATGATGGGATAGAAATATTCGGAGCTGGTGGACTCCTGAATCATCAATTTCTGTCTCCCAGGCTTAACCTTCGTAGAGATAAATACGGCGGTAGCTTGGAGAACCGGTTGCGATTACAATTTGAATGTATTGATGCTGTAAGAGATGTTATTGGTAATGATATGGTTCTGGGATTTAAGATGCCCGGTGATGATTTCATCGAGGGCGGAATAATGCTAGATGAGGCCAAGCAGATCGCCTCTGCATTAGAGGAAACCGGCAAAGTGGACTACTTAACTGTCGTAGCTGGGATGTATATTATTATTCCTACACATGTACCTACCATGTATTATCCGCTGGGTCCCTTTGTTTACCTTGCTAGTGAGGTCAGAAGAGTAGTGAAGAAGATAAATGTTAATTGCATGGCGAGAATCAACGATCCGGGGCAGGCGGACAAAATAATTGCTGATGGGCATGCGGATATGATCGGCCTTGTTAGAGCCCTAATTGCTGACCCTGAATTTGTAAATAAGGCGCGGGATGGAAAGGATGATGAGATTCGAAGGTGCGTTGGCTGCGAAGAAGCTTGCTATGGAGGATATCGCCGTGGTGTGCCTGTTTCTTGCGCTTATAATCCGCAGGCAGGAAGGGAACTTGAACTCCCCATTGTCCCAGCGACAACCAAGAGAAAAATAATGGTCATTGGGGGAGGGGTAGCTGGCCTCGAGGCAGCTAGAGTGGCAGCTCTAAGGGGGCACCAGGTCAGCCTTTATGAGCGAGAGGGGGAGCTGGGCGGACAGGTGCGGATAGCGGCCAAGGCCATTGGGAGGCTAGACTTTGAAGAAATGCCGCGGTACTATGCCTACCAAATGAAGCTCTTGGGAGTGGACGTTCATCTGGAGACTGAAGTGACCCCAGAGGTGGTTATGGAGATAGGCCCGGATGGCGCAGTTGTGGCTACAGGTTCGGTGCCACTGGAACTTGATGTGCCTGGAGGGGGTCAGAAAAATGTCGTAGAGCCGCGGAGCGTACTTGAGGGAAAGGCTGAAGTTGGGCAAAATATAGTAGTGGTGGCTGGGGAGCATAATATGCAGGCATTGACCACAGCAGATTTTTTGGCAGAGAAGGGCAAGAAGGTGCAGGTGCTCACCGAGGCTTTCTATGCTGGATCACAAGCTCCTCTTGGCACCTGCCAGTCAGTTTATACTCGGTTACTAAGAGCGGGGGTTACAATTACAGTTCTGACGGCAGTGAAGGAGATACGGGGCGATACGGTGATTACCCGTAACGTCTTCAGTGGTGCAGAAGGCCGTATCGAAGGCGTGGATACGGTGGTTGCTGCTATGGGTGGAAAAGCGAACGATTCTCTATATCGGTCGTTGAAGGGGAAAGTCAAGGAGCTTTATGCTATTGGTGACTGCGTGCAACCACGCTTAATACCTCAGGCCACCCTCGATGGATTACGCATAGGAACAAAATTATAAACTGGGTTGGCGAGTACCCTGGGGAAGGCGAAGGGAGTACTTGAGGACTGGAGTATTGGGTTGAAGAATAGAAGATTCCGAGGTCTTTCTGTTTTGGCCTTTGCATTACTCCATTATTCTATTACTCCACAGAAATTCTGAAACAACAGACACCATGAGCCTCATCTGGGGGCAAATCAAAGCCACGTCCTCTAGGCGTGGATTCTTTACTTATGTCTACGTTCTGAAAAAGGTTTTATTTGAATAAGGTTTAACGCGTGCTGAAAGGTGGGCAAAAATGGCTGAATACCCAGAGTATAAGCCAGAGCATATCTATGAGGATTTGAGGAAGATTTTACCTGAGGAATCTCTTTCCAAAAGCCTCTTCGAAAGGATAAACAATGCCCTAGACCCCTATACATTTGCCTCGGATATTAGCCAGGAAGAAATACCTTACATAGTGGTAAGACCGGCTTCTACTGAGCAAGTAAGTAAGTTGATGAAATATGCCCATTCTAAGAAAACCCCGGTGTTTGTAAGAGGTTCAGGGACTAGCCTTCAGGGGGCTTCGAGGTATCGCCATAAAGGTATCGTATTGAATGTCAACCGACTGAACCATTTGAACATCATGAAAGACTATGGATTCGTAGAATTTGGGCCAGGTCATCGTGTTTTATATGTGAAGGAGCAATTAGAAAAGGAGGGCTATTTCCTCCCCCTGGTTCCGGGAAGTATAAGAGTGGCTAGCATCGGTGGCATCATTTCCAATAATACAACTGCACACGCCGTTGATTCGTGCTTGGGTAAACCGCGGGACTACATACTAGGTTTGGAGGTTGTGCTGCCCACCGGTGAGGTTTTACAGACAGGGACAAGAGGCCTCAGGAGGGCGGCTGGAACCGATTTAACCCATTATTTTGTAGGCGGGGATGGATTGTTAGGGGTTATTACCGGCATTAGGATGAAACTGCTCCCTGGTTTCAAAAACGCCTATGGTGTGGCTTTCTTTGATGATCAGATACCGCTCGCGAGAGCAGTACAGAGGATCTACTTGGAGAAGGCCCCTCCTCCCCTCTTTCTGGAGTTTCTGGACAAAAGGGTTGCTCAAATCAGTTTTGAGATCCAGGGATTAGCCTCTCCCCCGGGGCCCCTCATTATGTTCCATGCCATTGGCCAAACAGAAGAAGAGGCTACCTATAAAATTGATCAATTGGTCGGGGTCATTCAAAAGGAATCACCCATTGATGCCAAAAGAATTGAGGAATTAGACGAGTGGCGCAGAATTTGGCTAGCGAGGGAGTCAGCCCTGCCATTTATTTGTCAGGCGGCAAAGGGGGTTTTTGGTTTGTCCGAAATTGTCTCAACTGTGCCGGACCTTGTGGACTGCCTTAAAGAGGCCATGAATATGAGCAAAGGTATGCCTACGTTAGAGAAGCTTGGGGAGCCCTATCTTTTTGGTCACATTGGGGCGTTAACCTTCCATCCTGTTTTTGTCCTACCCGTGGATTGGTCAGCCGAGGAAAAGGCAAAGGCTATAGACGAGATGTTCTTCAAGGAAGCCGAGATAAATGCAAAATATGGGACATGCGGTGGTGAGTGGGGTCAATTCGCGAGGAGAACGCCTTTCTACCTTAAACGGTACGGCGAGAAGGCCTTCGAGTTAGTGAGGGAAATGAAGAAACTCTTTGACCCGAACAATATTTTGAATCCTGATGTCTTGCCGGACGAATAACCGTTATCAAGATGAGAGAAGGAGCCTAAAATGCAGGAGGAAGAGATTGAAGGAAAACTAAAACAGGATATCTTAGATATATTGGACTATTGTATTAATTGTCGGTTTTGTTTACCAAGCTGTCCTCTATTTGACATTACCACGGGGGACATAAGTCAAGGCGCCTCAGGCATGACCCGGGCCCTATATTATGCTGTTAAATGGGGTGAGACGGATAAGGAGATTCTCAATGAGTTGAGGAATATTCTGTATTCCTGCATGACATGTAGAAACTGCGAAGTAGCTTGTAAAGATTTGAGCACGGGAACGAGGCTGGCAGAAGCCATTGAAAAGGGAAGAGAGCTACTGATTGAAGAAATGATAGGTCCCATGCCTCAGCAGAAAAGGGCTCTTGAATCCTTATACCTCTATGGAAACCCATACGAGGTGCCATCATCGAAGAGAAAGGCCTGGCTCATGGGACTAAATGTCCCAAGCTTTTCCAGAGAAGCAGAGGTCTTGTTTTTTATAGGCTGTACAGCCCCTAATGATTTGGATGCCCAAAATATGGCCATGGCACTGGTTCAATTATTGAAAGAGGCTCAGATTCGGTGTGGGATATTAGAAGATGAAATATGCTGTGGATGTCCTTCTCTGAAAATGGGAGAAAGGGGATTGTTTGAAGAGATCTGTGAGAAGAACCTGAATCAGTTTACCTCGCTGGGTGTCAAGCGCATCGTGACCTTTTCGCCACATTGCTTTGACACATTTCTGAACAGGTATCCTCAGGAGGAAATGCAAGGAATTAAGGTGCAACACTATAGCCAGTTTTTAGCCGATTTAATCGAGCAGAAACAGCTAGTTTTCAAAACGAGGGTTGAGAAGAAAGTAACGTATCAGGATCCTTGTTATCTGGGTAGGTATAACGATGTCTATGATGAACCGAGAAGGGTTTTAGACAGTATTCCGGGTTTAGAGCTCGTTGAATTTTCCAGGGCTAGGGCAGACAGTCTTTGCTGTGGCGGTGGTGGCGGACGCATGTGGGCGGATTTTGATGCGGAAGTAGATCGCTTAGCTAATATACGGGTCAAAGAAGCCCTTCAGGCTGGCGCTGAGATAATGGTGACCGCATGCCCTTGGTGCCTGATTAATATGGTAGATGGCGTTAAATCGCTTAACGTTGAGGATTCAATGAAGATAAAGGGCCTCCCCGAGCTCTGTGTGGAGGCCCTTTAATAATATTTTTTGACAAGCAAGTATCCAGATTAGGATGACACCTCAATAAGTCTGAGGCGAAGCTGACCTTCTCTAGTTTACACTTGAATGATCCTCTTGGGGAGTTATAAGAGACTGCTATGGGGATGGGCTCCGTGCAATGCAAGTACAGTCCTCCCCAACGAGATATTGAGCCAATGCATAGATTCTACTATTATTCATCAACACGATTCACCACCATCTGGATCTTCAAAGATCACCTGGGAGGCAGCGTATAGGTCCCGGTGAAATCTCTATAACAGTCAGCTCCAGCAGCCACAGGCGCAACGCGCTTGCCGGTGTAGGAACCGCTCCCCTTGATTCCTTCGAACCGTCCGCTCCCCCTGATATAGGTCTGCATACCCTCAAACACGGAGTACTTCCCGCCTTGAATTGCCCTCGTGGTGCCTTTAGGCCTAGAAACCAGTGTGGACCCATCCTCAAAGGTATACAGGAAATACGCCTCATGTGTGCCGCTCCCGTTGGTATAGTCAAACGTGAATAGGCCCGACACGATCGCTATCTCGCCGTCTTCAAAGAAAGTCAGTCCTCTGCACTCCGCTATACCTACAACATGGCCAGGCACATCGCCGACCTCGATTGCCTCCGCCTTGGTGATGTGATAAACGTTCCGGCCTTTCAAGGTCTCAGCCCGGGCCTGTGTGACAGACATCAGAAGCAAGGCAGTGATGAGCAGAATGCCCCCAGCCAAGGATTGCCTTATAAGTCTTGTAATGTCCGTAGTAGTCATGATTCTCTCCTCCTTTTTTGAAATTCAGGATTCACCTGGGTAACTAAAGGAGGCCTATCTCCTTCCGACATCTTGAATCATCTCCCCTCTGTCACCTCCTTTCAACCTGCCCCGCAATCAAAAGTTTCGTGACCATTGCACGGAGCTGCCACCCTTGAAGGCCACCCAGACATTTTCGGTAGCAATAAGCCCTTGCTGTGTGGCCCTTGAAACGATCATCTGTAAACTTGCTTAAAGCTATTCAAGTCGTGCATGGTAATAACAGTATCAGCCATGTCGATGACCCTTAGCAAGCTCTTATGTGCAGTACCGGCATTTGTAAGAATTCCTGGGGTAATCTTCTTTTCAACATTTACATCACAGGCACACAACCCGAGAATGATATACCTACCCCTCTCTGTGTCCACTAACACCGACTGACTTCCCAAACTGTGACCTGGAGTATAAAGTACCCACAGGCCGGGGAAGAGCTCAACATCCCCGTCCACAACCTTGAAGTTGGCCCCTTTCCAAAAGTCCGGGATATAAAAGCCTGCCTGACTGGGAGGGGCATTACCAACTCCCTCCAGCTCAGACTTCTGGACCACTACCTTTGCCTTATTGAATAGCTTCAGATTCTCGACGTGGTCAAAATGAAGGTGAGTGACGATGACCATGTCAATATCCGAAGGCTTGAGTCCCAACCCTGCAAGTCGCTCCTCGGCAGTAGCTACCCCTATTGAGTTGAAACCATAATTCTTGAAAGTTGTAGGCGGCGCCCCAGTATCTACTATAATATGATGTCCCGGAACGCCCTCGATACAAAAAAAACCACAGGCAATGGTGACAAACTTATCGAAGTTTTGGAGATAGGTGAACGTAGCCAGTGGAAAGGACGCTATCTTCGCCGTAAGCATCGGATGAATTTCATACGGGTGGGCCGACCATGCTCCTGGTGCTTTCTCTGGCCCTGCGACTAATGGCGCAGACCCTAGAAGGACAAGAGCCAATATTACTAATGGCAGCAAGAAGAGCAATGCTTTTCTGCTGTGACTTTTCAACGATCTCATTTAATTCCTCCTTTCTCAGTTGTTGTCGATTTCCACCAGCGAGGCCAAAGTGGCTGGTTTCAAACACTTCCCCACCACCCCCGACAGCGGCAGAAACCATCTATAGAGAATATTTTGTTTTTCCCCATCTCACGATGGATTTGGCTTTATCGTACGGCTAAATCACAAAGGCCTCCAAAGGAGTATAAACCCCCCCTGGAGGCATCCCATGGGCATCTTTAGGGGATTTTTCATAACTTTTCCCTCCTGAAGGTTCGATATTTGTCCCATCCCGTTTAAGGGGGTAGGTCAGTCATGGGCCGGAGATACCTTGCTCAAGCATTATGCTCTCTTGGACTCATGATATCTCTTTTTAGGAGTATTATTGAAGCCTTAACCAAAAATCAAGGAAAAACGAATCTCAACTCAGCAGAAAGGCCAGGGCAAGGCTTAATCTTATGTCCCGGGGCTTTTTTAAAAGCAGCTATTTAAACTACTACTTCTTTTCTCAGGAGTTTTTTACTGCTTTTAGGCCTGAAAAGGCTGTATTCTCCCGGTACAGTCCAGGCCCATTATGGTGATTTTTAGGTCTTTCTGCATTTTATTGTTAACATGTAGAAGTTTTTGTGTATGTTTAGCTTAATGCCTAGATGTGAATTTTTAACATCAACACTTAAGAGCATCCTTATGCTAATCTTGGATCTTTCGGCTTTCTCTTTTAAGTGCCCTGTTTTATTATCTTGACCAACACGGTGAGGTTGGCGGAGGGCCAATTGAAATGTACAAAACAGGATCCCGAGAAAATAGAAAAAACACTGGAGGACCACGTCAGGATCTTTTCAGTAAGCTAGGTAAACTCGTAGCATAAGAGCAGCGGGCATTGTGTTAATTTGGAAAGGGAGGGAATTTGAATTGAATAAGTATGAAAGTATTCTGCAAAAGGCCAAAGAGTTGCAGCAAAAGATTATCGATCTGCGCAGGGGCTTTCATCAACATCCTGAGTTAGCCCTCCAGGAGTTCAACACAGCGAAAAAGGTGGAGAAGTTTTTAAGAGCACTCGGAATGGAGACAAAGATCCTGGTCAACGGGACTGGCGTGCGTGCATTCCTGAAGGGCTCCAAGTCGGGAAGGACCTTTGCCCTGAGGGCCGATATAGATGCCCTCCCAATCCGAGAAGAGACGGATGTCCCTTACAAGTCTCAAAACCCTGGTATCATGCACGCCTGTGGACATGATGCCCATACGGCCATGCTCCTGGTCGCCGCGATGATACTGTCGGAATGGAAGGAGGATTTGGCAGGTAATGTGGTCTTCATCTTCCAGCCCGCTGAGGAGACAGGGGAAGGGGCAAAGAAGATGGTGGAAGATGGGGTTCTAGAAGGGGTAGATGGCATATTTGGTCTACACGTGTATTCCTCCTTAGGTTTGGGCATCCTCGGCTATAAGCCCGGTCCTCTCCTGGCGGCAGGCGATTTCTTCGACGTAAAAATCATGGGAAAAGGGGGCCACGGCGGTTTACCGCACCTGGCCATAGATCCCATTGCAATTGCGGCGAATGCCATTACTGCCCTACAAACGATTGTGAGCCGGGAGGTCGATCCATTAGAGAGTGCGGTGGTCAGCATCTGTAAAATGGAGGCAGGAAAAAGGGCTTACAACATCATACCGGACTCGGCGGCTTTTGGGGGCACGATTCGCTACCACAACCCCGAATTGAGAGAATATCTTCCCAAAAGGGTGAGGGAAGTTTTGAATGGAGTTACTTCCGCAATGCGGGGGAGCTATGAGTTCAATCTGATGGGCAAATTTCCGGCGACGATCAACGATGCTGAAATGACGGCATTTGTTGCAAGGCTGGCCAGGGATATGCTGGGGGAAGATAAGGTTGCACAGATGAAGCCTCTGATGGGTTCAGAGGACTTTTCCTATTATCTCCAGAAGATTCCAGGTACCTTCGTCTTCCTGGGGGTGGAGAACAAAGAGAAAGGAATCATCTATCCCCAGCATCATCCTAAGTATGACATCGATGAAGACATCCTCCCGATCGGAACAGCCATCCATGTGGCCGTTGCGTTGGAGTATCTGCTTAGAGGCCAGGCCTGATCATTTTAGGATTCGGGTAAAAGGAGCGCAGGGCGATGTTCATCAGTTGCTTCCCTTTTTAGTCGGCGGGGAGCCCAAGCTTTTAGGAGGGAGGGAAAGGAGGAATTAAGATGGAACCTGAGTGGCTGAAGCAAGCGACAGGCATAGGTATGTGGTTTATTGGTTTTCTCACGGCGGGGAATGCCTTGCTCCTGACGTTCCTCATCTACAGACGGGCCCACAAATTTGGCCTGAAAATGGGATTGAAGACTGAAGCCATGAGAGAGTCCGTGAAGGCTGCTCTGATTACTTCTATCGGTCCTTGTCTCGGAATTTTTGTTGGTATGACAGTTCTCGTGATTGCGTTGGGCGGGGCGGTGGCCTTCATCCGGGAGTCTGCGGGTGTCGGCTCGATTATGTTTGAATTAATCGCCTCCAGGGCAGGGGCAGAGGCCGCCGGGGTAAAGCTCACCCGGGAAGGAATGAATTCCACAGGCTTGGCAACCATCCTCTGGGCTATGGCTACAGGTTCTGTGGCCTGGGTGCTTATCGGGGGGGTATTTACCCGCTGGCTGCCAAAGATGAAAGATGTGATGGGACAGGGGAATCCTCAACAGATGGCCGTGATCTCCGTAGCGATCATGTTAGCAGCCTTTGGCCGTCTTCTCATCTCCGATGGCATCAAACCTCTACTCCTTAAGGGAATGGTACCACCCTTTGCCGGGGCGGTCGTAGCCCTGGTGGTAGCCATTGGATGGTTGATCTGGTCGGATAAGATCAAGAAGCCAATCATGAAAGAATACTTTCTCTTGGTCGCCATTGTAGCCGGTATGGCGGTAGCCCAGATCCTGAGAATCGCCATACCAAGATAACTCTTTGTTAGGGTGGAGGTGGTGAAAATGAACGAGGAAAAATACCATGGCATGAGTCCTCTCCCTTTGGAAGAAAAGGAAGCGATCATAAGAAATGAATACGGCCCGAAGGTCCATCTGGTTGGACTGTTGACAAGTCTGGGGCAGGCTGTGATCATCTTCCTGCCAGCCCTATTCATACTGGTTGCTTATGGGGTATGGCCCGGCTGGGCAACCATCGGCAAGGCCTTTGCATCAACGGCGGCCATTGCCGGCCCATACTGGTTTATCGAGCCTGTCTCTTACTTCCTAATCCTGGGCATAGGGGGCACCTATATCTCCTTCCTTGCCGGGAACATCTCCAATATGCGCCTGCCGGTTTCAGCGGTCTCCCAAGAGGTGGCCGGGGTGCGGGAGGGTTCACCAGAAGGAGAAATCATCGGAGCGATCGGGATTGTTGCCTCGCAATGGGCCCTTACTATTGCTACCCTCGCTGCTGCTATTGTGGTGACCCTGGTCATTGGATTCCTGCCCAAAAGTGTCACCGGGGCATTCGACTTCCTGCTTCCTTGCTTGTGGGGGGCCATTTTTGGTCAGTTCGCTCTGCGGTCTCCGCAGTACGCTATCCTGGCCCTAATCATTGGCATTCCTCTCGTCATGTGGTCGGGCCTGCCAACATGGACGCTCATTCCCATCATGGTGTTTGGTCTGGCTATTCTCTCTATTTTTCTCTTCAAACGAGGGATCTGGGTTCCGAAGAAGGCTTAGCCATGAAATGGCTGCCGGATTTGCCTGCTTTCCAGCTTTAAGCTGAAACTCTGGCTAACAGGGTTTCTAAAGGTCTCATGGAGCGTACCAGGATCTGGAAACTAAGTCCTTCGATTCATAAGTTCGGTTACGAACTTATTTACTCAGGACTTACTGCTGCCCCCGGCCATGAGCCCTCGATGTGAGCTCGACCGACCGCTCGGGCCGAATGGAGTGGGCGATCTCATCGATAATAAGTTATTAGAATAGGTCATCGAAGCACTACGGAAGTTCTCACCGAGTTTTGGCGCTCAGGAGGCGACTCCAGCATGAAGTAACACGGGATACACATGAACTGCGGGGAAGCGTATTGTTTCCCGTTTGCGAGTACCACGACCTCGGTTAGCAGTTGTGAGATCGTTGTCGAATATCACTTGAGGAGGTCGTGGTACTCACATTTTCTTAGCGAATCCTCCCGAAGTTTACCCTACTATATTCGGTATATCCTCAATCAACGGACGAGTAGTGTGATTTGGGGGCGTCACTCCTATACATTTCAAAGGAGGCCACTCTAGTGCCTAATTTCGGCCATTCAGGGCTGGGACAAACACCTCTATCATAATGCAGCTTTTCATGGGGAGTGATGATGTAATCGGCCTCCCTCTTTATTTTGGCCAGACTCTCATATGCCTGCTCAGCATCTACAATTAACCATGGCACAAGGACGTCGGGCCAGAACCGCTTCACTTCCGCCGGGGGAGTAAAATTCTCCTCCAGACAGCATGTTCCGCAGATAATAACTCTTCCCTCTCTTGTATCTATTACTACCGACTGATCACCGATGCTATGGCCGGGGGTATACAGCAGTGAAACCCCGGGAACTAGGTTGAAGACATCGCCGTGTACAAATGTAGGGGTAACACCCATCATATACTCAGGATTATACGCGCCCCTGTAGCATGCCGGGGGATTATGCATCGAATTCCATTCCGTCTTCTGGACAATGACCTCGGCATTTTTATAGATACTCGCCAACGGGGTATGATCGTGGTGAAGGTGAGTAAATATGAGAATATCGATATCTTCGGGGGAAAGCCCTGTCGCATCCTTTAGCGCTTCCTTCATAGGTTTTATAACCGTGCAGGAAAAGCCTTTTGAGGCTAAGTCCTCTTTAGTTGGTCCGGAGTCTACAAGGATGTTATGCCCCTTCACCCCTGAGATGAAAAAGGCCCCGTAAGAAATGGTTATGAGCTTACCAAAGTTCATAAGGTATGTGAAAAGCACTTTTGGTACTGTAGCCTCAAGTACGCGTATGGGGATAATCTTATAGGGATATGGTTTCCATGACGGCAGTGTCGTCAGTGTCTGTCCCAAGCTTAGAGTATCCCTAAAATATCTAGGTTGTACAGCCGCCTTTAAAATGCCCGGAGCAAATATGGCGCCCATCCCTGCCAGTACGGAAGCCCCTGTAGCCTTCAAGAAATCTCTTCTCTTCCAACCAGTTTCCTTAAGTTTTTCGGAGTCATTTTTCTTTTTCATATCTATCCTCCTTTTTTATGAAAAACGGGACTCCAATTTCTTCTTGCCAGTATCTCTTATTTTCTCTCTTTGCCCAATATCACCTCCTTTTTCATGGGCCTTGATCTACGGTTCAGTCACCGCCATCCTTTTCCTGTTATGTAAAAAACATGTTTTTGTCAATTCTTTTTATTTCGCGAAAATATTACATCTTTTGATGGCGATAACAAATAGAGAAAGATGATTGACAAACCCGATAGACTCGCAATAGTCTAGCACATTGGGTGTATTGGCCGTGGACCCGCAATGTGAAGCATGATGAGCAACGCGAGGGTAACCTAACGGGCCTATCCGATGGAGGGGGATATGGAAGGCTATAATCCAAATAAAAGAAAAGTATATATTGGATTCACGGTATTTTTCCTTCTCTGCTTTATGGCAATGATTTTTCCGATATTCTCCATAGCAAATAGGGTTGAGCCTATCCTCTTTGGTATGCCCTTTGGGATGTTTTGGCTTGTGCTTGTAACTATTTTACAGTTCTGTGGCTTGTTGGCGCTGTATATCTGGGAATATCGTAAGGGGAGGTGAGGTGCAGAGTTGGGTAATAGTCTTATCAGTAATGGGGATTTATTTAGTCCTTGCCCTTGCCCTAGGACTTCTCGCTGGCCGCAAAAGGGCCTTCTCTGTTGAAGAGTTTGTAGTTGGTGGAAGGAGATTTGGACTAATATTAACGCTATTCTTGATATCAGGAACCTGGTTTAGCGCCTTCGCATTCTTGGGTGCTCCCGGATGGGCATTTTCAAGAGGGGCTGCGGTCTTTTATACGTTAGGTTATTTGGCCCCCGCATGCGTGCTTTGGTGGGCAATTGGGCCAAAGACAGCACGGATTGGTAAAAAAATGAACTTAGTAACGCAGGGCGATCTGTTAAGGGAAAGATACCAGGACAAGTTGCTCCCGGCCTTAGTTGCGATCGTGGCTACATTTGCGTTCATTCAATATATATGTGTCCAGCTGAAGGGCACTGCCTATTTGATAAATGTGTTTACGGAAGGGCATGTACCCATGTGGGCAGGCGCCTTGATAGCATACGGTATTGTCGTTATATACGTTGTTTCAAGTGGGGTGAGGGGTGCTGCATGGAGCGATGTTTTGCAGGGGGCACTGATGGTTATGGTAGCTTGGGCATTGGGATTATACATCGTGTATCACCTCTATAGCTCTCCGGCCGCAATGTTTAGAGAGATACATGCAGCATACCCGGGTCATTTGCTCATAGGGGGGCCTGGGTCAAGAATGGGCCCGGCGACATTTTCAACGCTTATTATACTGTGCAGCATCGGCGCAATGATGTGGCCTCACATTTTCATGAAGGGATATGTTGCTGAAGAAAGGACCATAAAGAAGACAATATTGGTGTTTCCGATTTTCGGCATATTCCTTGTTCCGATATTTTTTATAGGATTTGCCGGAGTCACACGTGTGGCTCCATCAGAATTAGCCGCGGCTGATCAGATTCTGCCACATATGATTTATAGCGTTTTATCGGTGCCTCCCATAGTAGTTGGGCTAGTGGGAGCTGGTGCACTTGCGGCCTCAATGTCTTCAGCTGATGCGATAACACATGGAGCAGGATCCGTAGTCATCCAGGATATAGTTCGGGCCATAAAACCGAATATGTCTGAGAGAGCCGTGGTATGGTCCATGAGAATGGCAGTTCTTATCATAGGTATAATAGCCTATGCCCTAACGTTTGGAGTCCAAACCCTGGTCGGGCTGCTAATCGGTGGATACAATTTCATAGCTCAAATAGCCCCGTCAGGATACGGGGCCTATTACTGGAGGAGGGCAACGAGACAAGGGGCCATTTCAGGATTTGTCCTGGGTACTGCAGTTGCCGTGTTCTACACATTTGTCAAGGTGTCAACCCCTTTTGGTATGAACTTGGGAGTACTTGCATTAATTGCAAATGTAGTGATGTTCGTGGTCGTTAGCCTGTTAACGAAACCACAACCGAAAGAGCATGTAGAGAGATTTATTGGAGCATAAGATGAGGGGCACAGTAAGACCCAGCCCTGGGTTACACCCCGGCAGCCATCTTATCGAACACTTCCACCAGTACTGCGGGGGAGGTGGCAAATGAGATGCCTGTCAGTTTAGCTAGGCCAACAGAGGCCTTCATTGTCTCTTCGATCCCAGGGAACTCCACAATAAGCACCAAATCTTGCTCACCAAGCGGTGCATACAGAGAGATAACTTCACCGCCAAGCCCTTTGATTAGCCTGTTTCCCTTCTTTGTACGTTCGACAGAAATCCCCTTCACTGCCTCTGATGAGTATTTATCAAACATACGAAACGTTCCTATATCAATCCCTCCTTTCTGTCTGAAAATTTCAGCAGGTAGATTAACACCTTTGCCAGGGGATGCCCAACATATCTAACGCTTCCTCAACTAGATCATACGGGTGCATTCTAAAGATACACTCATCCTCAACGTAAAAATAGGAAATGTCACTCTCTAATGTGAGACAATCACCGCGTTCTGGATCTAACGTAATCTCCCCCTTATCAAGGGCCTCTTTTAACTCTTTGAGGGTATTGTACTTTGTTTCCATCTTCTCCTCTGCTTAGAGCATGGCAGTTCTGAAAAGCTCTAATTAACAATAAAAGGGAGGGCAGAGACTTGAGGTGGCCTCCGCCATCCCTTTTTGTGTGGCCCTTACACGAACTTCATACTACTTCCACGTCTCATGGTAGCGAGGATGGCCAGGATAGGCAACTTTTACCTTGTAGATAATGTTCTTCCAGGACTCGGTGATGTACAGGGTTTTGTTCTCCGGGCCGCCGAAGATTGCATAGGTCGTTCCGGTCCCTTCGGGGACAGCTATGAACTCAAGGATTTTTCCCATGGGGGAGACCACATAGACCCCACCAGCATCAAAGCAGGCCTGGTAGATGTTGCCCTCGACATCCAGCGACATTCCATCAGGTCCCCAACCGCCGGAGAATTGGGTCATCACGTATGAGCCAGCCAATGTTCCCTCTGCAGTAAGGTCGCATTTCAACAGCCGGTTCTTGTTGCACTCTCCCACATAGAGGATCTTCTCATTCAGGGAGAGGTTGATGCCATTGGGAAAAGCGAGATTGTTGAACAGTTGGATTATCTTGCCAGTCTTCAGGTTCACCCGGTAGACACCACCTGTCGGGTTATGTACGCCAGTACCCCAGGGATCGGTAAAGTAGACATATCCCTTTGAGCTAATAACCAAGTCATTGGGGCCATTGAACTTCTTGCCCTTGTAGTTCTTGACGATGGTCTTAACCTTCTTGGTCTTGGGGTCTAGGGCGATGAGCCCCAGTTGGCGGTGGCATATAATAAGCCTGCCGTCCCTGTCCATCTGCATACCATTTGGTCCCCACTGGATGCCTGTGTCATAGAATTTCTCATATCGACCTCCAGCAGTTATCCGGGCGATCCAACCGCTCCCGATCTCAACAAACCAGAGGTTTCCATCCTTATCAAATACAGGGCCCTCAATGAAGACCCCTTCTGGCATCTGGGCGACCTTTTCTACGTTTCCTATGGTCACCTTGGCTTCTGCGATGGCAGCAACACCAATAACAATTGCCAAAGCCAAGATTGGAACGAAGATACGATTCATATATTTCGAAGTACTCATTTCTTCCCTCCCTTCCAAATTAGAGGTTGACTATAATTACAGCCCCCCTCATTCTCGATAGGTTTGAATCTGCGGTAGAGCTAAGTCCCAATAGCCTCCAAAGGTAAGCTCAGCCCCCTTGGAGGCCGGGTGTCGGCATCTTCAGGGGATCTCTTATCATGACGTCCTCCTTTCAGGAAGGAAAACAAAGCGAAAAAGGCCCTCGCCTTGCACAGCCATGGTGCCCATTGAAGGCCTTTTGAGGGCCTTCCCGATTACCTGCGCTCTATTTCCTCCCCGGCAGTGCCAATGGGGTCAATAGAGCGAACTGACGGTAATCAAAAAGGGTTTGTAGTTAGTACTTACCCCCTTTATTGGGGCGGGTCAGCCAGGAACCCTAGAGATAGCTGCCTCACGCATTACTGCGGTCTTGGGCTAAAGGTATCTCTTGTGGGACTATTACAGAGCCCCCAGCAAAAATCAACAAAAAAAGCACCCTAATTGAGGATTAGCTCCGATGAGATAAGTGCCCGCGCTATCTCTTTGACCTTCTTTCTCTGTCTTCGACTTTCTTTTTGCAGCCACCTCATGACTTCTTTTTCACTGATATGCCCTGTCCCCAATCACGAGAGCGAGGGGAGCGGACGTTCTTATGGAGATGGGGTCAAGCCGCCTGCTCTGCCTTCTTGATCTTGGCCCATGTATCACGTAACGTTACGGTCCGATTGAATACGAGTGTTCCATCGGACGAGTCAACGGGATCTACGCAGAAGTAGCCCAGCCTCTCGAACTGGTATCTGCTCCCTGGGTATGCACCTTTCAGGCTCGGCTCAACATGGCACGATGTCAATATCTCAAGTGAGCTCGGATTCAAATACT
>Ga0209636_10000946_pt1 | contig 28839 bp, 23 predicted proteins | sample DeeMarSWOR152_54_FD_187464 | JGI IMG/M metagenome (GOLD analysis project Ga0209636, IMG submission 187464) | Marine sediment microbial communities from White Oak River estuary, North Carolina - WOR-1-52-54 (SPAdes) (version 2) | ecosystem: Environmental > Aquatic > Marine > Intertidal zone >...
CTAATTTTTTAAAGTCTATATTTTCAGCTATTGGCTTATCCTTTGTGTGAATTTTAAAGATTGCTTCTCTTGCCTTTAGATCTGGGGATGGGATGAATATCTGCCTCGTAAACCTTTCTGATCTTCTAAGTGCTGGATCTATTGCCCATGGAGCATTTGTTGCTCCGATAATAACCAAACCAGTAGTCTTCCTAAAGCCGTCCATCTCCGTCAGGAATGCGTCTATGAGCCTTTTTCCCGCCTCCGTACCCAACTGGTCCCTTCTCCCAGTAATGGCATCGATTTCATCAAAGAAGAGAATTGCTGGTACATTACTACTTGCCCTCTCAAAGATCTCTTGAATGTTCCTCTCTGATTCACCGGCTTTGTCAGAGAGTATATCGGTAAGTTTAATATTGAAAAATGCAACATCGCACTCCCCTGCAGTTGCCCTCGCAATATATGTTTTACCACACCCAGGGGGGCCATAAAAAAGTATAGCACCACCAACCTCTTTTTTAAATTCCTTTGAAAGCTCCGGTTTCATGAGGGGATAGACAATGCACTTCTTTATCTCCTCTTTGACCTCTTCTAGATCGCCAACATGCGAAAAGTTTATCTCAGGTTTTTTAATCTGATCAACTCCCCCGCCATATTTCAGTATGTATTTCGCAAAGTCATCGAAAAGCATTTCCTCACCACCATGTCTCAATTCCTTATGGGCCATCTTGAACCAGGGTATCAGGGATGACTTTTGCTTTTTTATAGCCGGTAGGAAGTCACGCATTTCGATCTTCCTCCCTTCTGCACCCTTTAAGGCCTCTCCCCACGGGATCTCTGCCGCACTGTCACATATCGCCTTTATATCGGATGATGCATATCCTTCAGTTAATTCCGCTAATTTTTTAAAGTCTATATTTTCAGCTATTGGCTTATCCTTTGTGTGAATCCTAAAGATCTCCTCCCTAGCCTCTGGATCCGGTGGTGGGATGAATATGTGCCTCGTAAACCTCACGGATCTTCTAAGTGCCGGATCAATGTTCCATGGGATGTTTGTTGCTGCAATGATCAATACATCTTTACCCAAGCTCTCAACGCCGTCCATCTCCATCAGAAATTGATCAATCTCCATCTTCTCGGAATATCCTGTCGTTCCCGTTCTTCTACCCCCTATTGCATCTATCTCATCGAAGAATATTATTGATGGGGAATTCTTTGCCGCTTCCACGAACACCTCGTGTAGGCTTTCTGCCTCTGCATCAACCCCTTTGCTGACTATTTCGCTAATATTTACATTGAAAAAGGGCACGCCACACTCCCCGATCGTTGCTTTAGCTACATAGCTCTTACCACAGCCGGGAGGGCCGTATAAAAGGATCGCACCACCGCCCTTCTTTCCAAATTCCTTGGCTAAATCGGGTTTTGTTAATGGATAGATTATCGCCTCTCTGACCTCCTTTTTAACGTAGTCTAGACCGCCTACATCGGAGAAATCTATTGTCGACTCCTCAACTGGTATAGAACCCTCGGCGGCAATTGTGGTACCTAATGCTATCGGTTTTAATTTTACGCCCTCCTTCTTTTTAACTCGAAACCCATGAATGAAACACACGGGAAAATGCCTCTCCGGTGATTTAGTCCTGTGCTTATCTGCCCTCTTGTATACGGCCAGCAGATAGGGCATAAAGGTTATACCCACCAGAAAAACCTTTGCATCAAATAGATCAGAAAGCACTTGCGATATTTTATCTACTGAGTACTTTATCGTATCCTTTGAATATGTATCATCAATGGTATCGGCTTCTTCCAGAGATGAAGAGAGATCGTAGCATTTATTGTCAAATTTTGGTATGTGAATGGTTGCCTCAACCCTTTCTTTTACAACGGTCTTCTTTTTCTCCTCTGGATTCAGCTCGTCCCAGATCCCCTTGAAAAGCATCAGAAGTGTGGATTTATATTCGCCGACATAGCCAATGCTCTTTAGGTCAAAAAGGGAGTTCTTGTCTAATCCCTCTTCATACATAAAGCCGGTCCTCATGAGCTCTCCTAGGAGCCTGACAGATTCCCGCGGAAATTTAATTATCTTTTTCAGGATGTCCAACCTTTTTATCTTGCGTCCATGTAGGATATATAGATCCGCATTACTCATATCAATGTAAAAATAGTTGTCTCTTGTCTCATAAACCTTTTTCCCTCCGACAACACCCTTGTGAGCCTCTACCAGCCTCGAAACCTTAAATTTTGCCAATGGCCTGTAGGATTTTATTATCTCTGTCTCTTCCTTGAAAAACAGTCTGTTGATAAATCTTTTTAACGATCCTCTCTTAAACCTCTTCTCAGCTTTCCTTTCTGATCTCTCAGATATCGCAAAGGATCTTGTTTCTACCCTCGTTATTTTCATTGCACTATTAAATTATACCCCATACGTATTTTTATAGGTATCGAAAATACGTAATACGATAGAAATTCAATAACGGAGTGATCCAGATAGGGTCAGGAGAAACACCAGATATTAAAAAACCAAAGACGATGATCTGATGGCAGCGATTGCGCACGAGAGCATGATATTGAGTATTTTTACCCTCATCGGAATATTCATACCTTTAATTATATCTCCGCGAACGGAACGAATTCGATAATGAACTCTTCCCATGGGATTTTGCATATCCTTCATCCAAGTTGTTCCATCGTCTTTCTTCTCTTATTAAGATGAGAAAATAAAAAAGTTCCGGAATTTCTAGCTGTGGACTTCCGAAGTATTTATATAAGAATTCCTTAGTTATTAAAATACATTGGATGGGAGATGAAGGTAAGAGATATTATGGCAAGGTCGGTTGTGAAGATTGGATTGGAATCTTCCATAGATGAAGCGATTAGAAAGATGCTGGATGAGAGGATAACCAGCCTGATAGTTGAAGACTCTGGTGGTGGATACGGCATATTGACGAGGAAGGATATAATAAACAAGGTTGTAGGTGGGGGTAAGGATCCCAAGGAGATAAAGGTTGGTGAGGTTATGTCACAACCGTTGTTAACAGTTCCTCCCGATATGAGTATGGATGATGTCGCCAGGTTGATGGCAAAGACGGATATAAGGAGATTCCCAGTGATGAATAATGGGAAGATGATTGGTCTTGTCTCGAATAGTGACATAATTAAAGCTGTTTCGGGTATGATTTAGGAAAATTAAGAAGAGGTCATTGTCACATAGTGGCTTGCTGTAATGGAACGCATCCGCAGTTACTTAACTACGGATGTATCTCCATTTTTAGGGATGTGTTTTTTTCTATTCTATGCTTTTGATTCAGTTGAGATCTCGAAATACGTCACAGATACAGACCTTTAGTAGAGAATGTGTTGATGTCTACCGAATAGATCTTTCCTCCGCGATCCTCGAGCGAGGTAACAACAATATTCAATGCCTGATTTATCGCCTTTTCATCCAAGCCAGTTACCTCTATAAATATGTTCCTTGTATTTTCCGTCACTCTGGTTAATTCGCCATTTATTATCGGCGGAAATGAGAGAACGTTCTTGTTTTTATCTAGGATTATTGGATATTTATTGGAATTTTCGAGGATCCACCTATAGGAGATTCCCTTTGGATGTCTCTGCAGGATCTGTCTTAGATTCATTCTCTCGTTCATATCTAACGGTATGAAGGAAATCTCGGTTGGCTTTACGGCTTTGTATAAAAATGGCGATTCTATATCCTTCATGTCGTGAACGCCGATAGATACCTTCTTTCTGTTCCTTCCGTGAGTTATGTGTAACTTCTCCTGTAGATCCATTAGGGATTTAAGCTTCTCATCATTCAGGGATATTTCTTTAACTAAAGCGGCGGTGATGCACGGTCTGACTAAAGATACAGAAGGGTCGATGAATAATTTTACGTCAGAATCTTCGATCTTTGTTTCCATAAAACCCGTCTCTATATTTAGTATTCCCTTCAACGCCCTCGCAAACCCTTCAATGCTCAATAGGTCTGGTCTATTTGGGAAGACCTCCATTACTATCCTTTCTGAATCAATACTCTCCAGATCGACTCCTAACATAGAAATCCTGTCCTTCAGCTCCGACGGTTTAAATTCCTCTCCCAGCAGATCTACTAATTCCCGAAAGTCAAATTCTACGGTTGGCATTTTTAATCGTACAGGAAAGCATATGAATGTTATTTTTAGATAATGCGTTCAGAGGGGTCATAGACCCCTCAATACCCGTTTTGATGATTAACCTTTCTGAGGGTTGTTTTTAATTTATAATGTTTTCATCCATAATTAATCCAAATGTTAGCCATTCACACAGAGGACATAAAGATCGCATCTCATGACCTGGGGGAGATATGTAGGATTGCTTCATTTATCCTTTTGGTACCAATCCCCGTAGCTTTTCTTTGCTTAGAGAGTTATGATCTTTCCCCGCTTCTGAGAAAGATCTCCATATTTCTAATCCCCTCATTTGTTCTGTATCTACTGTACCTTGGGTTCAAAAAAATAAGAGTGGAGACCCCTCCAAGAACAAAACACATGATGATAACCGTTTCAATTGCGTGGTTGATTGTCGCATTAATTGGCGCTTTTCCCTATACCCTGAGCGGTACCTTGGATCCCATGGATTCCTTCTTTGAGTCCATGTCCGGCTGGACAACAACCGGGATGACCATGATCCAGTTTCCAGAAAATATTGATAAATGTATCCTTTTTTACAGGGGCTTAACACAATGGGTCGGGGGTGTTGGGATTATCGTTCTCGCATTGGTTGTTTTCATGCGGCGAGGGACCGTTGCCATGGATTACTATGCATCTGAGGTTGGTGAGCAGAGGATAAAACCGAGATTAAAGAGTACCGTATCTGAGACGTGGAAGATCTACTCCGTTTATACTACAGCGTGCATCATATTATTGTACATTGGGGGTATGGGCATATTCGATGCCGTTGCACATTCATTTTCTGCCCTGTCAACCGGCGGATTTTCAACCCACTCCGAGAACGTTGGATATTTCAATGCGCATCCCAATGGCTTAATGATCCACACAATATTAATTATTTTCATGATCATAGGTGCCATAAGTTTTTTATTGCACTTTAGGCTGTTCGAGGGAAAATATGAGGTAATAATTAAAAATATAGAACTCAGGTACATGATCTCAATTTTATTCATTGCGATACTGATAACATCGCTTTGTTTATATTCCGTTGGGGAAAATCTTGTAGAGACAATCAGGGACAGCATGTTCCAGATGGTTGCCGCCATGACGTGTACGGGATTTTCTATAGTTGATATCGGCGGATGGCCGGATATCCCACAAACCCTCATAATGCTCCTGATGTACATTGGGGGCCTCTATGGATCAACGGCCGGAGGCATAAAAATTCTGAGATTAGTGCTTATCGTTCAGGTAATTCATCACAGCCTAAAGAAGTTGCTTTTGCCGAAGACTGCCGTCTTGAGGATGAAGATCAGTGGAAAACAATTGGAGGGCAGTGAGATCATCTATGTATTTGGGCTTTCTTCCGTTTATTTAATCGTTGCAATAGTGGGCGGACTAATACTGATGGGTTCCGGCTATACGGAAATCCAATCCATGTCCCTCAGTTTGTCGGCAATGGGTAATGTGGGACTTACTGCTGTAAGTGGAGAGTATTTGTTTAGTATAGATGCATTGAGTGTAGAAGAGAACCTGAGCAAAGGCATTGTCTCAGAGGAATTGAAGAGCGTGTTCGAAACTAAAGAATTTCCACTTTCTGAAAATGCCATCATCAGGAAAGAAAAAGAGAACGCATGGAGGATAACTAATGAAGAATATGTCTATATTATCGAGAAGAAAGATAGAACGCTAGAGATTTACACCGAAAACCCCTGGTTCCAGACGCCTATTATCGGAAAGATTACATTAGCGCTTTTAATGTGGATCGGCAGATTGGAGGTATTCCCGGTTTTGATTCTGTTTGCCTCTATAGTTTATAAAAGGAAATCACGTAAGATATAATTATGGAGGGATTTCTGATAATCTTCACTCTATGCTTACTTGTATCATTTCTGATGTCCGAGATATTCTATAGTTTGAGGTATCCGAGAGTAGTAGGTTTAATCTTTGCCGGGATAATACTTGGATTTTTCTCAGGTTTTATCTTTCCGGGGAGTAATTTTCTCGAGGCCCTTGAAATGGAAGATCCAATTGCATTGATAATCAAGGGGTTTGGCGATCTGGGGATCATATTCTTGCTTCTCTTGGTGGGACTGGAGATAAATCTGAAAAAATTGAGGAGGGTTTCCAGGGATGTCGGGGCCATAGGAATTTTTGCTGCATTTATCCCATTCATCCTGGGATTCTTGTTAATGAAACTATTTTTTGGATCATCAGATACGGTGGCTTTTATAGTTGGTGCTTGCCTGTCCATAACGGCCGAGGGAACGAAGAGTATGGTGTTGATGGAAGAGGGGCAGCTTAATAGCAAGGTTGGGGAGATCATGATCGGAGCGGGGGCAATTGATGATGTCTTGGGTGTAATTTTCCTGAGTGGCGTTCTAATTTTAGCTCCTGGAATTGAGCCGTCTCATTTGGCCTCTTTCCTTGTTCAGAATGTCTCCCTGTTTCAAGGATTAAATCAAAGCACGGGGGGGTTATTTCAATTGGTGTTGCTGCCCATAGAATTTATCATATTCGTTATACTCTCCTACCTCCTGTTCAAGATCATCCCCGGGGTGGTGGAATACATTCAGAGGGAGAGGTCGGAGGTTGCTGAATTTATGACCGTAATAATCATGGGTCTTTCTATAGCAATTATCTCAGAGCTCCTGGGTCTGGGGACCATTTTAGGTGCACTAATGGCCGGAATAATCATGCAATTAGCCATAAAGGATAGAAAAGAAGAACATAAGATGGTAAACGACCTCAAGATAGTAAGTCTGGGCCTGATCGTGCCCTTCTTCTTTCTCGGTATTGGTCTGCATTTCGATGTCAATTCCCTGTTTAAAACCCCTCTGCTTCTCTTCTCTATTTTAAGCATTGGAGTGCTGGGGAAATTGATTGGCAGTTTACTCGCGAAACCACTTACCGATCTAAATTTCAAACAGCTGTATTTGATCGGCTGGGGAATGAATTCACGGGGGGCTATAGAACTCGTTATTGCCTCTGTAGCATTGCCTCTGCTGGTTGTTGAATGCGGCATTAATTGCGCAACCGATATCTTTTCGGTTATTGTTGCCGTGGCAATATTGACAACGATCATATTCCCCCTGTTCCTGAGATATGAGATAAAGAAATATCCTGGGATAATGGATTGATGTGGTGCTGAGATTTATTTATCGTTTTTCATGAACAATTATTATAAATTGCAAGATGGGATATTTGAATTCTAGTATACATAAATTAAAAAAGTTAAACGTAGAATATATGGGGAAGTGGCTAATCTATGGAGCACTGATTGGGATAGCAACTGGCTTGGGTTCTGCGATATTCTACTTTGGATTGAATTATTGTAGTTTCTTCCTCCTTGGTGATATAGCCGGTTTTCATCCACCACTTCCCGGTGGTGAATCCTCTGGACATGAATTTTCCATGAATGGCAGTATGAATTACCTCCTCCTGATAATTCCGACAATAGGTGGATTGATTTCCGGGATTATTGTCTATTCCTTGGCTCCGGAGGCGGAAGGGCACGGCACGGATGCTGTTATAAAGGCGTTCCATAGACTTAAGGGCAGGATAAGGAAGAGGGTTCCACTCGTTAAAACCATTGCATCAATAATAACCATAGGCTCTGGTGGATCGGCTGGAAGAGAAGGGCCCATTGCCCAGATAGGAGCCGGTTTTAGTTCATTTCTGGCTGATATACTAAAAGCGGGTGAGAGGGATAGAAGGATAATGCTGATCTGTGGCGTCGCTGCGGGAGTAGGGAGTATATTTAAAGCACCACTTGGGGGGGCATTGTTCGCCATGGCGGTTCTATACAAACGCGATTATGAGGTAGAGGGCATAATTCCAGCTGTTATATCGTCAATTGTAGCATATTCTATCTTCTGCTCTATAGTTGGTTGGGCCCCGATTTTTACCACACCGGAATATAATTTTACCCATCCCGTAGAACTAGTATGCTATGCACTTATCGGTATCGTCTGCGGGTTGATTGGGATGATATATGTGAAAACATTCTATGGATTGAGAAATAAGTTTTTCAGAAAGATTGGAATTCCGAGACATTTTATTCCGGCTATAGGGGGATTTATGATCGGTTTATTGGCTCTCTTCTATCCACAGGTTCTCGGCATGGGTTATGGGTGGATTCAGGAGGCTATAAACGGCAAGTTAGTATTATCTCTGATGATTATATTGATATTCGCCAAGATTTTAGCTACATCCTTCACAATAAGCTCTGGTGGTAGTGGCGGTGTTTTTGCCCCATCTCTATTTATTGGGGCAATGATTGGGGGTTCTATTGGGAATATATCTTATTCTCTATTCCCAGAGAGTATTACACAACCATCAGCCTGTATTCTTGTTGGTATGGCCGGTTTCTTTGCCGGGGTTGCAAACGTTCCAATCGTAACACTAATTATGGTGTGTGAGATGACAAACTCCTATTCGTTATTGGTTCCATTAATGTTGGCTGAAGCAATTTCCTATGTCATTGCAACTAGGTGGACGATCTATGAAAATCAAGCGCCTACAAGAGCAGATTCCCCGGCGCATAGACATGAATTAAGTATTGATATTCTGGAAAATTTGTATGTAAAAGATGCCATGACACAGGCTGTTATGACGGTTTCTCCAAAAGATAAGGTTTGCCATGTTTTATCTTTAATAGACAAATACAAACACCTGGGGTATCCAGTAGTCAGTAAAGGAGATATTGTAGGGATTATAACGGCCAGTGACGTAACAAGTGTTCCAGTAGGTGAGAGGGATACAAAGGAGATCAAAGACATATTATCTGGTAAGTTGATTGTAACTTATGGAAACGAAACCCTCTACAATGCCTTGCACAAGATGGTTGAGAGAGACATTGGCAGGCTCCCCGTGGTTGATAAGGAAAAGCCAAAAAAAATGGTTGGGATTCTAACAAAATCGGATATAATCGTGGCGTATGTGAAAGAGGAAGAGAAGATAAAGTGCGCTAGAGGATAAAGAGAATGTAGCAACCTAAGGCATGAGAACCTTCATTCCCATACCCTCTACGAATTCTATCGGATGTATCATCTCGCTATGTTTTGTTGCCCTCATCTTTCTTACCTGACTTCGCCACTTGACCTACTTCTCACTGCCTGAGTGCCATAGATCAATTCGCCACTTGAGGTTTTACCATCGTAAATCCAGGCTTTTATCTCTATATTTCCACACAAAATCGCCAAAAATAGTCAAAATCTGGGGTGAAACGTTACTCAAAACAGTAAACTTGAACCTGTTTTTGGGGTAAACGACCGTAAGTGTCAAATTAATCAGGTATTTTTTGAGTAACTTTACGTTCTTCCGCTTTCCTGATAGCTGTTTTCTTCTCAGGAAAAGTGTCAAATTAATGAGGAGGTTTGCGAGGAAAGATATGAAGAAGATGCCTATGATGGCGTTTTTGCTCCAGTGTCTTATCGGCCTGAGCTCTATGCCCTCTTTCAGGGCCCTGATAAACTTCTCAGCCTTGTCCCTTTCCTTGTAGAGGTGAAGGATCTTCTCTGGTCCAGTATCCACTGAACTCTCGAGAATGAAGAAGCCCTCAGTCCCGTTGATATAGACGTTGTCAAGTTCGGAGAGAGTTCTCTGCAGCTGTGGGATAAGCTCCACCCAACCCTTCTCCGAAGGTATCCTCTGAGGTTTCCTTTTCTTCAGCATCTTGTTGCCCTTCCTCTTCTGTCTTTCGAACTTCTTCTCCTTGTTTGTGATCTGTGTTTTGTAGAGTTCTGGTGAGAAAAAGATATAGAGTGTCTCGCCATTGCTATTTCTCTTCACGCACGAGTAGTGCCTTCTGTTCATCTCAAAGCGCATCACGTTTCCCTCCCCCAAGTTTTTCATGAAGTGCTGGATGTGCTTCCTATAAGCGCCTACTCTCTTTGCTTTGAGGGTGAGATAGTGATACCCGAGCCCCCTGATCCTGTTTTTGTTTTCCCTTGTGTTTGCGCCGGCATCGAAGATGAGTAGCGAGTTCAGGGGTATCACCCTGGGAAGAACCCTCAGCATCGCCTTCATATGCTTTTTGTCCTGCACATTCCCTCTCTGGATCGTCAAAGCAGTGGGGATCGAGTTGATTCCAGTCGCTATCCCGAAGTTTATCTGGAGCTTACCCGGTCGATGGTCTCTCGAATAACCAAGCTTGCCCAACACTGATTTCTTACCCTCCAAATATGTGGAGGAGAAATCAACCAGCTGATTCGAATCAACAAGACCATGCCGCCTAATAAGATCTTGATGCCTGTCGAGCAGAACAGGAAAATACCCCCCGACTCTCTCAAGTGCTCTGTAAAGGCTTCTTTCTGCAGGCATCCCCTCCATGCCAAGATAGGGAGCAAGCTCTTCCGAGTACGTTTCCAGTATCTGGTGAGTAGAGACAGAATGAGTCAGTTTATTGTAGACGTGCAGTTTAACGCAATCAACAAAATCTTTAGTCTTTCCGCCAAGACCGGAAAAAAGCCCGGAGAAAACGCCAAACCGCTTTTCAACTTTGTCGAGTAATATAATACCGCCCAGTGAGATGCTACTGTTTTCCATACAGGGATATTGGATTACAAAAACCAATATCCCATCTCATTGGGCACTAAGTGGCGAGGTTAAGTTTCTTATGATGAGATTTCTCCCGGGGGTTGATCCCAGTATAAGATAATGCAGGGTTATTACGCCATCCACGAGGAATTCGGAGATAGTATCCCTGCTCAGTCCCCTTGAGCCCTCTGTCAATTCCGATATAATTATAGATGTGCAGTCCAGCTTTTTGATTTCGGTCAATATCTTATTGAGCAAAACCCTCGATGCGACCATCAGATTCTGGGGATCCGGTATCAACTCGTCTAATTTTCCAGTAAAAATATATGGGACATCCATGTCCTTCCAGGCAATGGGATGCAGAAGAATGGCCGAAAGTGAATCTATCACGGCTCTTTTGTATTCTCCATATTTTATCTCATTCAGTATATCATCTATTTTTACATCCTTTATGTCCATAGAGATAAGCTTGAGCATTCCATTCTCTATTAATGGACGAATATCCCATCCGAATATCTCGCTCTGCACAATAAGATCCTCAACATTCTGATCAAAGCTTGTATAAATGCCCTTCTCGCCGTTTTTTGCTCCATGATAAAGAAACTCCATAGCGAATATCGTCTTTCCCGTTCCAGGAGATCCGGAAACGAGAACCGTATAACCCTTTGGAAATCCTCCCTGAATGAGCTCATCGAGACCATCTATCCCGGTACTTACTCTTTCTATGGGCATTTTGATTGTTTAACTAATTGCCAATTCAGTTAAAAATACTCTACGATCTTTCTCTGCCTCAGGAGCTCGGATCTCTTTGTGTATTCCTCAAGGGGAATCCTCAGCCTTGAAGTTACATCCTCGAGAGCATCTCTCAAAGTGCCGAATTTTCTTGGATCCTTTTCCAATGCCCTTCTGACGTTCTCTCTTACCTCCCAAACCCCGACGGGTATTGTATATCCCTCATAGATCTCCCTGAATATCACAACCCTCGCCTGCCTTCTCATTCCATACAGCTTTTCTGTAACCGCAATCCTTCCGGCGTAATAGCCACCGCCTTCTTTTTCAGCATATTTTGTCCTCCCCTTGTAGCCTTCATACTCTTCCTGGATTATTGGTTTTTCATAAGCCAACGTCCACAGGGTTCTTGGAGCCCACGCCTCAAATTGCTCGAACTCCCATTTTCCGGGCATCATAAGAATCTCGAAGTGGTTTTCAAGGTATGTATTTTCATAGACTAGAAATTCATTGATCTCCGGAAAATTTCTTATGTCCTTCATGAGTTCCTTGGCAATTATGTCATCTATTCCAGTAATCGACCACCTGCTCGGGACTAATTTCTTGTTTTCCTTCAGACCAAGAGCACCAGAAGAAAGCACCGTCGTAAGATAGTAGACGTCAAATTTGTTCTTGTACAATTCAAAGACAGCATCCACCGCCTTAATTTCATCCGAAACTACTGAATCCACCTTTCTCGGAATCTTGGGGTTCTCTGTTATCTGGAAATTTTTTATGACCCCGGATGGACCCATTGGCTGGCTTATCGGAGAGAATGAAATTTTATAGGTCGGCTTACTCTTGAATAATACCTCGATGTCCGTAGGCTTTATAGAGAGTGCAAGCTCCTTTGACTGCTCCATATACATTGTCCTCTCCCTGATACCCTGCCGCCTCTTGGATCTCACCAGTAGAGAGCGCATCCTGATTATTTCGTCAATGTTTGAGCCATACCATTGTGCAGGATTATCCTGAAGGGATGCGTTCTCGGGGTCAAGGGACGTCATCGGCCCCACAAAGACATCGGGATATCCCTGGCGGCCGACGAAGATTGAAGGGGACGGACCGAAGAAATCCTCAGACAGCTTTTCCTTTATTGGAGCCTGTATGTTTATCTTCTGTAGCAGAGGACATGGAGAAATCCCGCAGAGGGCCCTGCCGCCCTTACAGATGAGACAGAGCTCCTTGGACATTGGCCGCATCTTATGCATTGCCTTTTGGATCTCACAACCCGGTTTCTTCGGATAATATGCCTGACGCTGCATTTGAAATTTATCTCAATTTTTCCAGCAATTTCTCCTTCGAGGGGACCTCTCCCACGAAGGCAAGTTCTCCATTAACAACCAATGCGGGGGTGGAAGCGACCTGATACCGTAAGGCATCAAGGGTAAAATCCCTGCCACCTATGGCTGCTGGTATTTCTTTGATATTTTCCGCAGAGTCCACAATATAGAGCTCTTCACCATCGATCTCAACCTTTGATCCGGGAGTTACTTTATCCCCATCGATCAATTTCTCCACGAAATCCTTCCCCTCCTCCAAACCCAATTCCTTGGCTGTTTCCCTTAACAGTCTCCTGAATTTGGGACAATTGGGGCATTTGGTAGCTGTAAAGAGTATCAATTTCATTTTCAATATAATATTTCAGAAATCGAGATCACTATCCCAACCGTTTACTCCGGAACCGTTGATCCTCTTCTTGGCCTTCTTCGGTAGGTCCTTCTTCGTCCCTGAGATGCCGTATCTCCTTCTGTCCTTTAATTCCTCCAGCTTTCCCTTGTTCCATCCGCCGATGTTCTGATAATATCCAGTAATTCTTGACCACCAGTCGATCTCGTTTCCGCCGCAGTTGGGACATTTATCAACTAAGCCGCCAGTAGTAAAGCTGCAGTTTCTGCACACAGAGAGATCCTTTGTGAACGCAAAGTACTGGATTGCCGTCTTTGTTGCGATCTTCTTTGTTAATTCGTGAATTCCCTCTGGAGAGGGGTTACTCTCGCCCAGAAAAACGTGACTCATCGCTCCCCCATCCGTTAATGGATGAAATGCCCCCTCGAGTGTAAGTCTCTTCCATAGGGGAACGTCTGCGGAGGGATTCACGTGGAAGGAATTTGTGTAGTACGCGGAGCCTTCGGGGCCGTTTACTACCGCTTTTCCTTTGTATTTCATCAGATCGATCTCTGCGAGGCGATAGGCACAACTCTCAGCAGGTGTTCTGGCGAGTGCAAAATTCAATCCAGTTTCTTTTCTAAACTCCGCAACGATGTCTTTCATTCTCTTCATTACCCTGAGACCGAATTCCCACGCGTAATCTGATTCATGTAATTCCTCTCCAGTATGTGCTTTCACCAGCTCGTTCATACCGACCAAACCGATAATAAAACTCTGCTTATCCGGCTCCAGATATCTTTCTTTCTCGTTAACTGGTTGGTTCATGAACGGCAGTAGATTATTCTTTAGATTCTTATGAATGACCTCCCTCTTCAGGATAAGGACATCCTTTGCCTTTTCCATTCTTTCTTTTAATAATTCAAAGAGTTTATTATCATCTCCATCGGCTTCGTAAGCGAGCTGAGGTAGATTTATTGTTACAACCTGTAAGCCACCACCCCGTATTGTGCCGTTTATCACATCTTCATCTGTCATTGCATCATCCAACGGCATAAGGAAACTGCAACATTGATAACAGGCGAATTCGGGCATATAGGGCTGGTTTACGATATAATAGGGGGTCCCGAATTTTGCGGCCAGCTTAGAAACCTTAATTAACTCTTCCTGATTTTTCCCGTTCTTAATATCCTTGGGGTGTATCTGAACCTCAAATTTCGGGAAATTGAACATCTTCCCAATATAATCACCATCGAGATAGACATCGAGTAGTGCATTAAAAAAGGTTTTTACTTCATCTTCGAAGTCTGCATAGGTTACAGAATCTTTTACGATACCTCCCGGAAGAACGGCGGGGACGTCTTTGAATTGCTTTGGAACCGACATGTCGCAGTCTATCGAAGAAAAGACAACTTGGCCCCCCCTTGCCACGTACATCTGTGAGAGCTCGTAGATAAACATCTGTGCCAACTGCTTTACTTTGTCGTAGTCCATACCACTGATATATGGCGCCAGAAACGTGTTAAAATAGCTGAAGCCCTGTCCACCGGCGCAGTTTGTTTGTGCCGCAGCTAGAATCTTCGCAGCATGCAAGAACGCTACTTCGGGTCTCTTTGATGGACCTGCAATTGCGGTATGGTTTCCAACCCCATCCGCCTTGAAGCCATTCTTCAGAAAGAATCTTATGTCATGAGAAAAACAGAATGGTCGAATAAAGTAATCCAGATCGTGAATATGGATCTCCCCCCGCATATGAGAATCTGCCAGCTCCATCGGTAGTATGTTTATCAGGGCATATTCCTTGGAGATCTGATCTGCCATCAGCTTGTGAATTGACTCTGGATTGTATTGCAGGTTAGCATTTTCCTTGGAGGGGATTTCTATCAGATTTTTAACATCATAGACCGGCATTCCAAGTCTCGTATAGCGAGCCCTGTGACCCTCCAATCCATGCTCCAGAAGTTTAACGTTTACAATTTCCCTTATAAGGGGGGCGGTTACGTAATCTAACCGCATCCTCCCGAGTTCCTTTTCGACATCCTTGGCTATTGTCTCTGCCAATCTACTATCTATTTTCGTCTCTTTGATTAACGAGTCTACTATTCTCTGCCTGTCAAAATGATCCAGGATAGTTTTCGATGTTCTAACCCTTAGTTTTTGTCTGTACTTGTAACGCTCTGCCAATTTCAGATTTCTCTTTCTCAGTTGGGTATAAATCATTGCACGGATTTCGTGGGTGTTTATTCCATCATAAACTTTCTCTGAAACCTCGGAGGCGACCTCTGATGCAGTGGTCGAAGAAGCGCCAGCATTCATACAACTTGAGATTATCTTATCGACATCGAAACGCTCTGTAGAATTGTCGCTTTTCACTACCTTCATCCCAGAGTTCTTATGTAAAAAGGCTAAATCTACCATATTTCAGCCACCAAATCAGAAAGATTTTACGATAAAATTATTAGAGACTTTGGGAATAAATACACTCTTTCTAATTCTATAAATATATTTAAATAATTCTAAAAGTAAATAATTACATGTTAGAATTTCTTGTACTCGCGATTTTCGGTTGCTTGCTTGGAGTTATTACTGGTCTGACGCCGGGACTTCATGTTAATACCATCGCGATACTTGGGCTTTCTATCTTTCCGTCGCTCTCAATTTCACCATTGGAGTTTGCGGTTGTCATGGTTGGGATGGCCATAACCCATACCTTTCTGGACTTCATTCCTGCAATCTTTCTCGGGGTTCCGGAGGAAGAAACCGCCCTGAGTGTTTTGCCAACACATCAATTATTGCTCCAGGGAAGGGCTTTGGAGGCTGTGAAATTAACGGCTCTTGGAAGTTTATTCGGTTTGGGTTTTGCCCTTATATTGCTTTTACCTGTATTGATTCTAATTCCGATGATTTATTCTGAGCTGAGAAGTTTTATTGTATATGTCCTTATCATAGCTGTTGTCTTCTTAATAATCAGGGAGAAAACAAAGTATAGAATGTTCTGGGCAATCTCTGTATTTCTCATCTCCGGTTATCTTGGGCTTTTGATGTTCGACCTGAAGATTTTATCCACAACCCAGGTTCTTTTTCCGGTCTTTGTCGGTTTATTTGGCCTGAGCAATATCTTTTTCTCGTTAAAATCTGGAGTAAGCAATGTACCGCAAGATGAATTTATTCTGGTAAAGATAAAACCAAAATTTGTTTCATCTGGATTTTTAGGGGCCTTGGGTGGTTTATTTGTCGGTGTTTTGCCCGCCATGAGCCCCTCCCAAATTGGGATTTTAATGTACGAGATAATTGGATCCGACATCAGGAATTTCTTGATTTCTGTATCTGCGATAAACACGTCCGATGCGATATTTTCATTTGTTTCCTTGTATACGATAAAAAACCCGAGGAGCGGTGTAGCAACGATGGTCGGTAAGGTTCTGGATTTCGACTTCAATACCCTTTTGTTATTAATTGGAACTACTGCCTTTATTGCTGCGCTTGCAACAATTTTGCATATAAAAATCGGAAGGTTGGCGATGAGGTTTGTGGGTAGAATTAATTATAGAGATCTGTCTGTCGGCTCTCTTTTTCTGGTATTGGTTCTGGTTTATCTTGTCACTGGCTGGTTCGGCATTCTTCTGGCTTTATTATCGGCATGTGTAGGTTTGTTGCCTATTTTAGCAGGAATTTCGAGAACGCATGGAATGGGCGTTCTGCTGGTGCCGACGATTCTCTACTTTCTGGGGTTCAACCTTTAATAAAGGTTGATCAAACGAGCCACATACGCTACGCTAGTGGCCCATAACAAGACAGGAACCTTATAGACGATATTATTTTTTCTGGGATTTTGAGAAAAGTAGGCACTGCAACAAAAGCGAAAGACTGCGAAGTTAGGCACTACAACAACCTTTTTCTTTACAAAAGAAAAACGTTGACGAAAAAGAAAGGAGCGCAAAATTCCTTCGGAATTTTGAGTAATTCGCTTCGCGAATTCAACAGACTATTGCCCTGAAAAAAAGTTAGACACTACACCCCCCAGAGCTGATAGCATGCGAAGTTAGGCACTACAAAAGAGAAATATTGAAATTATCCAAATTGTCTGTTAAGTGTGGTTAAGCGTAGCGTATGCCACACCCTGATGTAAACTGGCAGTGTGGCTGAGCCTACGGCTCAGACACGTGTCCGACTTCAGTCGGTCACATGGCAGTTTGGGCACTACAATCGAGCTTTAGATTTATTTTAACAGCGACAAAAATATTTATGTGCAAATATCTGTTATAATTCCCGCATATAATGAAGAAAAATTTATAGGCTCTGTTTTGGGGTCAGTCCCCAGAGAATATGAAACAATAGTCGTGAATGACGGCTCCACCGATAAAACAAAACAGATAGTAGAGAGATTTACAAATGTAAAGGTAATATCCCATCCAAAAAAACTTGGAAAGGGCGCTGCCTTGAAAACCGGGATAAAAAATTCAACTGGAGACGTGCTCGTTTTTATGGATGGGGACAATCAATTCGATTCTTCTGAAATTCCAAGGTTGGTTGATTTGATTCAAAAAAAAGATGCAGATCTTGTTCTCGGCGTTAGGGACTTTTCCACGATTCCGTTATGGAGGCGCATCACAAACGAGTTGTCAAGATTTGCGATATGGTTGATTACAAACAAAAAATTTAGGGACCCGCTTGTCGGATTCAGAGCAGTTTCCAAAAATTGTATCAAGCAGATAGAGTTAAAAAGAAATGACTTTAGAACGGAGACCGAAATGCTGATCAAATTTAAAAAAATTGGCTGCAGAATAGAGGAAATTCCGGTCTCGGTTAATTATAACTCGAACAAAAGTTATTTTGGTATAAGAGATGGAATAAAATTGGTAGGTTTCTTGTTCAGAATGTTTTTATCAAACCGCTTGGGGTAACATTATTAAGTGACATTAATAATACTCGCCATCACTCTCCTCCATTCCGAGCTCCCTCATAAATTTCTTAAAAAGCGAAATACTGCGGAGTTAGGCACTACAATCAAGCTTTAGAAAAGCTTGAGCAAAATTTTTTGTGAAATTTTTTTGATCAACCTTTTTTCTAAAAAGGTTGCCGTAAACGCTTTCTTTTCCAAAGAAAGGGTTTCAGCGCTCATAAGTCTCATCCAAACTTCAGAAAGTTTGATGTGGCGGACTTTCAGTCCGACAGCGCAAAACTGCAAAGCAGTTTTGGCTCCCAAAATTGCATAGCAATTTTGAGGACGCTCAAGACCAGAGGTCTTGCGTGTCATCACAACGAATTCATGGGGCCTAATTACGAGCTATATGCTCGTAATTTCTTAAATTCTGCCATGGGCAGAATTTTCAGATCAGCCCCATGTAATGCCTTATAAATTCCAGTAGAATTCAAATTCTTCATGAAGGTTAAGTGTGGCTAAGCGTAGCGCACGCCACACCCTGATGTAAACTGGCAGTGGCAGTTTCAGCGCTCATAAGTCTCATCACAGCCTTTGCTCAGATGACCCTTTTATCATCACCTTAAATATTTTGGATTTCAACGAATTAAAGGCTTGCTCAGGTGTCTTCTTGCTCTCGGTGGAACCTCATAAAATCCCAGTTTAAGTTTCCGTGGTACTTCCCTAAGGATAGCTGCATCCTCTCCCAATCTCTTGCCGCACTTCCTGCACTTAAATCCTTTGTTTTTTCCAGCTGAGGTCATTTTCCTTCCACAGCACTCCGGGGGAATCCTCTCATAGGCCTTCTCCAATTTCAGGACCTGAATCTTTTCTAGGTTTAGCGTATTTGGATATTTACCGATTCCACCATAAACCATAATTATATCTCCCTTATTTAATCCCCTGATGATATCTCTAAATTTTCCTGTCGGCTCGTAGGCTGCGCATGCTATCTCTCCATGCTTATCGGAAAACCCAAACAGGACATGACCCCCTTCTATGCTCTGTGGATCCAAGGTTACCTTTCCCTTCAAGACCGCGCAGTCATATGGTTTTAACTCTGATATTTTCTTATGCCTTAAATGAGCATCTGTCCCCTGGTTGGTTTCAAATATCTGAATCCTCTCTATTTTTTCCAATGGCTTTATGAGTTTGAATGCTTTCTCCACTACTTCAGCTGTATTTCCGCGAATTCCACAGAATACCGGATCGTAGCCATGTGGGGTAATTAATATCTGTTTCGTCTCTGGATCAATATTGTCAAATGTTTTTGGAAATGTCTTCTCGTTCATTTCAAATACCGATCTCTTGTCAATTTTCTTCTCCTTTCCGTAATTTTTATTTATCCTGTAGGCTACTAATTCGTATGTTTTCTCTCCAGAGAAACCTATTGCCGCCAATGCCCCTATAACGCCCATGCCATTCTTGAATTTGTGAATCTCCGCATTTACCTTCTCTGCTATTTTCTCTGCCTCCCCCAGAGTGACTAACTCTGAGAGTGTCTTTCGATAGAATCTATTCAATATCTTTTTACTCTTTGGGGTTAATTTCTCTATAAAAACAACCCCCGGGTTCGTTCCATTTTCTTTAAGGTGGGCGTGTTTTTTCACCAGACTGGGAACTGTTTTCTTCACCTTCTCGGAGTCTTCTTCTACTTCCAAGGCTACCGCACCATTCCCCCTTGTCCTGTAGGGGATGTTCGGATTGAGGCGGATAAGTTTTGGGAATCCTGTAGTGCCTAACTTCTCAAACAGTAAGGCCGCTAAATACGTAGTACATCCGCCCTTTATTGAGTCGGTGTCGTCAATTCCTATTAACATTTTTGTAATTTCCGATGGGTTTTTACTTATATTAAGGAGGATAACATTATGTACCACGCAACAAGTTAATATGTAGTCATATGAATTCACTCTGCGTCGCCTTAAAAAGAAAGTTTATTAAATAGTCTAATCTAATTAGAGTTATGATAGAATGAAAACAAAATTTTTAATCGGATTATTGATGGTGGGAATTGTTTTAATTTGTGGTTGCATTGAAAGTGGACCACCAGCAATGGTTAAAATAGTAAATGCAAAACTCGAGTCTGGAGGTTTAGTTTTGTCTTTAGAGGCAACCCAATCCCTGGAAAATGTGAGGATTGAGTTGGTTGACGAGCAGGGTCAAGTACTATGCACTAGATATAAGGATTTGATAGGGGGTGTAACCGAGTTCGAGTTAAGGGATTGTGAAATTAGGAAGAAGGTAACGGTTTCCGTTAGTCCTCCCGGAGGCAGCATGACGACAAGGGATTTTCAATTCGAACTACCGGGTGTTAGGATAAAAGATGCCAGATTTGGGCGGGGAAATATAATAATCACTGTTGATGCAGACGAGGCCACTGATAATGTGAGAGTAGATGTAGTTGATGAATCTGAGCGAATATTGTGTACTAAGTATAAAGATTTAGTTGAGGGGGTAACAGAAGTCGAGTTAACAGATTGTGAGATTAGAGAAAAAATCACAGTTTCCGTTAGTCCTCCAAAAACTGAGATGATCACGAGAGATTTTACAATCACCCTGCCAGAAGCTAGGATAAGGGATGTAAAATCTGAATTGGGAAAACTGGTTCTCAGTCTTGATGCAAACATGGATATGAGTGATGTAAGAATATATGTATTTGGCAGAGAGGGCGAGGTTCTCTGTACCAAGAGCGAGAATCTTACAAAGGGTTTAAGCGAGCGCGAGCTAAGTGGTTGTTTGGTTCAGAAAGAAATAACAGTTTCCATTGCTCCTCCAAATGGAAAAACAACTACAAGAGATTTTACGCTGGAGCTACCCCTCCTTGAGTTGAAAGAGGGTATGAGGTATGGATATATCACAAAAGACACTGGCGAGTTTGATTTAGACATCTATGTAACGAAAGAAACTGATAGCGAATGGCAAGGTATCATCAGTTCAAAGGGAACGCAATCTGGGAATAAAAAGGTACAATTATTTAGATTTAAAATAGATAAGAAGGGGTTAAACCTGCTTATTAGCTACCCGCTTGACGGAGACGAAGTGTTAAGTGAGGACGTAGATTATACCAGCGCTGAAGAGGTTGGAAGGCTTTACGGTAATGTGTTTTATCCATTTATTTTATCCATGCTTAAAGAAATGTCCAATTTTGATATAAACCAATTTATCGAGAGCGGCTCGGTCAAACTTGGGGGCTCCAGTCCAGGTCAGATGAGCTTATCCGAGCCGTTAATGTACAATAACTGGCTAGCCTATGAAGTAAATTTTAAGTCAGAAAGCGGAACTCCGCAAGAGATTAAGTTTTTCATCAGTGCGGCTAAACCCTATTTATTGATAAACCTATCCGTACCCGATGGTGGAATTATCCTGCTGGAAGGGGTAGAGGAAAAAGCCTTTGACTTATCCGATTATGAAGGTTATGAGATAGAAGTTAAAGAGATACAACTCCGAGAATCTTTCTGTGAGCCAGATGGGATTGCTAGTGTGGGGATAGAAAATACAGGAAGAAAACCAATTTACACTGCCGATATAAAAGTGGTTCAGGTAGACCCAGAGAAGGCAGGCGTATCGGCCGTATGGGATAGAGAGGTGATCCAGCCAGGTGATAAAGCTGTCTTTAGAGACCAGTGTGAGGGAAGCGATAAAAGGCGTTGCGAGTATAAACTAACCTCACCGGGGGGAACATCGATCCATATAGAAGTGTACTGTATGTAGTAGTTTGGCAAAAAACCCTGAAATATGTGTTTACCATGTAGAATAGATGATTAATCTTCAAAGAAAACATTTTTTAAATTCTGAAGAGGATAAGATATTATGAGGTCTCCAATTCTTGCCTTCTTGATTATTATTTTGATCTGCGGTTGTATTCACGAAGAGGGTAAAACAACAACCACTACCTCAACTATTGTATCCACAATTACCACCACAACGACAACAACCATCCCAGCTAAAGTATCAAAGCCAGAAAACCTTGGCCTTTCCAGGATAAGAATTCCAGCTATAGATGAGAAGGGCAAGGGGGTTATCATAGAGCTCACAGTGGATGCGATCCCAGGTCACGGAAGAACTTTAACAGACATAGACAATCTACTCTTCTGGGTCGATACTCAGCATTCCATACGTACGGCAAGGAAGATAGCCTCTAACGTTACCGATTTGAACTTATCAAAAATAGATTTAATCTATACCATCTATGCTAATGCTTCAGTGGTTGGTGGTGAGTCCGCCGGAACCGCGATCACTATAGCAACTATAGCTTCCATCCAGAATAGAAGTCTAAATAACTCGGTAATAGTTACAGGGGGAATAAATCACGATGGGACCATTGGCCCGGTCTCTGCAATTATAGAAAAGGCAAAAGCAGCTAAGGGAGAAAATGCGACCCTCTTCCTGGTTCCTTTATTGCAGAGCAGGGATGTCATCTATGAGACTAAAAAACACTGTGAAAAGATAGGCTGGACAGAATTCTGCACCATAGAACAGATCCCGAGGAAGATCGATGTGGAGAACGAAACAGGTGTAAGGGTTAGGGAGGTTGGGAATATCAGAGAGGCTATGGGTTATTTCTTCAGTTAAGTTTTTATTTGCTAGGGTGAAATAAAATAGTATGAACTATAAATTCTATTTGATTGTATTGCTGATCGGTATTGTCTTATTTTGTGGGTGTATTGCTGAGGAGGATCAAAAGCTTACAACTACTTCCACCATAGCTTTTACTACGACATCTACGACAACAACCTTAATCGCTGATGAAATTAATACTATAAGAAAGGAGGCTGAAGATTACTATAGAATGGCTATGGTATATCATCGTCAATATGCTTGTTGCGGAATACCACTGATACTCTATAATTCCAGTTATTACGAAAATGCACTCAACTATATACAAAAGGCTAGAGATCTTTATCTACAAATTAATGACTCTGAGCACGTTTCTAGCTGTGATACCATGAAGGAGCTAATGATGCGGGATTATGAGGAAGTAAAGAAATGGGAACAAGAGATAGAAGGTCTATATCTTGCTCCTTTAAAGAATGAGAGTATTGAAGAGATTGGAAGGCATGCAGATGAATATTACCATAAAGCAATAGATGAATATATGGAGGCAGACTGTAAAAAGGCGGTGTTATACGCACAAGTGGCAAGACGACTTTATTATGAGATTAACGAAAGTGATAAAGTTAAACTGTGTGATACTTTGATTTCTCATATTGGTCAGATTTTTCACTGAATTATAATTTTCACCCAATTCTACTTCTCTCAGTAATCTCTCCGGCATAGTTCGTTAGCATCATCTCCCTTACCTTCTCTGGCTTTTTCGTATGGCCAAGTAGCCACATCAATTTCACATACGCAGTTTCAGATAGCATATCCTCGCAGGGAATTACCCCGATATCCTGTAGAATCCTTCCCGTGGAGTAGACATTCATATTAACCCTGCCATAGATTGTTTGGGATGTCATCGCAATTGAAATTCCGCTATCTACAGCAGCTTTGATTTTTTCAAACAACAGCTCGGATGTGTGCCCGAGGCCGGTGCCCTCTATAACTATGCCCTTATAGCCAGTTTTCACTAAGTTATCAATCATCTTTGGATTCAACCCGGGGAGGTATTTCAGGAGAAAAACACTTTCCTCCAGTTTCGTATCCAGTTTTAATTTCCCGTCTGATTTTGGCTCTCTGAGAAATTCTATTCCCTTTTTGGAAACCCTCCCCAATGGCTTTGAATTTACCGTCTGAAAGGCGTCCCTTCTGCTGCTGTGCAATTTCCTTACCCTGGTTGCTGGGTGTATCAAAGAGAAGGAATCGGATGTTTCGCCGTGCATTACAACAACGACCTCGGAGAAATTTCCACGAGATGCGACAATTGCCGAATGTATCAGATTTAAGGATGCGTCACTAGAGCCCCTATCTGAACTCCTCTGCGCCCCTGTTAGAACAACTGGAATGGGTGTTTTTAACATGAACGCCAATGCTGCTGAAGTATACCCCATCGTGTCCGTTCCGTGAGTGATTACTATGCCGTCAACGCCCTTTTGTATCTCATTAGCTGTGACTTTGGCAAGTTTAATCCAATCTTTAGGGACAATGTTCTCTGAGAATTTGTTGAATATCTGTCTTCCTTGGATGTTTGCTATCTCCTCCAGCTCGGGTACCGCGGAGATCAATTCCTCTGCCGAAAATGCCGAATGAACTCCCCCTGTTATGTAGTCAACCCTAGATGCTATAGTTCCACCGGTTGCCAGGATGGAGATATCCTTCTTTGAAGAATCTTTCTTATGCTTCTTCAGCTTGAATTTCTCCCTTTTCATTCCCGCCTTAATTCTCTTTATCTTTCTGATTCTATCCAGACCGATTCCGATGTTGTAACCGGATTCGAGTTTTATTACCATATGCTTATCATCAGCTAACTCTGGTCTTTCCATTAAGATACCTACGTATTTCCTATCCTTGGTTTCTATCTCCAGTTTGTCTCCCGGCTTATATCTCGGCATTTTTCAGGCTTTCCTTAAATTCTTTGATTAATTCATTATCAAAACCGACCAAGATGATCGTGTCCAAATTTGGGTTTTCTGTATCGAGAAATCTCTTTATCGTATTAACCATGCTTTTTGCCGCATCTTCCTTCGCAACCCCACCTACACCGGTTCCCATCCCCGGAAAGGCGATCGATTTTATACCCAGCTTTTTCGCGCACTCCAACGCTCCATAGGTTGCCTTCTCCACATTCTCTATGTTAATTCTCTGGGCGGGCATCTCCATTGTTGGGGCATGTATAACAAATTTTGCCGGTAATTTCCCTGCAGTTGTTGCTATCGCCTTTCCTATCTTTATTGGGGCTTGTTCAATTGCCTCCCTCTCTATTTCGCTACCCCCAGCTTTTTTAATTGCACCGGCAACGCCCCCGCCCATGGTGCCCTGAGAATTTGCCGGGTTTACAATAGCGTCCACTTTCTCTTCGGTTATATCCCCCTTCCTTATGATAATTTCAAATATCATTTTGTTAGTTATTAATTCTTCTTGATTAAATTTTTGGTAAGGTTTTCCAAAGCTCTATTGTAGTGCCTAACTTTCCTGGGTGCTCATTAGCAAAACATTGTTAGGTGTGGGTAAGTGAGCGCAGCGATTTGAAAATTTCCAATGGAAATTTTGAAAAATTGCGACGGAAAAATGTGACGTCGCAATTACGCATCCCGCACCTGTTTTGATCAACCTTTTCTTAAAAGGTTGTGTTACTTATTAATTTTTAATACAAATATCTTGCAAGATGAAGAAATGTACAAGTTGTGGGACAGAGGTAAGTAAGGGATATACGGAATTTAAATGCCCCAGTTGCGGGAAGAGCGTTATAATAAGGTGCGAATCATGCAGGGTTCTAGGTACCAAATATGTTTGTGATGAGTGTGGATTCACGGGGCCATGAAAATTCTCAGGATAGACCCAGAAAATCCTGAAAAGGAATTAATAATTCTCGCTTCAAATGCTATAGGGGAGGGTAAGATCCTGATCTATCCAACAGATACGGTTTATGGTATCGGTTGCTCCGTAAAATCAAGAAATGTCAAAAAAATTTTTGAGATCAAAAAACGAAGCAAGAAAAATCCGTTGTCCGTTGCATTTTCTAGCTTGGAGATGGTAAAAAGGCATGTGTTTCTTATGAGTAAAGAGGAGGGCTTTATTAAAGATAATATTCTCAAGCCGTACACCTTTATTGCCAGAAAGAGGAAATCAATTTCCGATACAATAACCGCCGGAAAAAATACTGTCGGGATTAGAATACCGGATCATAAGGTAGTTAAAGATATAATAGAGAATGCTGGAATTCCGATAATAACCACATCAGCCAATATCTCGGGGGAAAAAGCTCCAGTAAGCTTTGATGAAATTGATGAGGGGATTATAGCAAAGGTAGATCTCGCCATAGATTCCGGCATATGCAGGATTGGTAAACCCTCTGCTGTTATTGATTTGAAGAGCGGTAAATTTTTAAGAAGGTTTAGATAGCCTGTATTTCTCTCAGTGGCTTTTCTATCTCGATTAATCTACCTTCAGGGAATGATACAAGTCCGTAATGCAATACCTTAACCAGGCCTCTTGCTCCGTCCCCCAACTGAACCTCAATGACATGGTTCCTTCTTCCCGGCTCCATTGCCATGGCTGGAACAGAATCCATGTATGATTCCTCCATAAAGGGCGTTTCAATTTCCTTCCATATCGGTACCATTATTATGTCTCCCGTCTTGATCCCCCTGAGCGTTGGATGAAACAGGAATGCAGAGAGAGATACCCCCAAACTGACCGCAATAGACCGCCACATCAAAAGCTCATTGGAGAGGATAGCATATAAAGAAAGAGAGAATACCAGCAGTAGGATGAAGAGAAACAGACTCAGTTCCAGTCTCTTGGAGACAGGATTATTATTTGAGATCATCAATATCGGGTTATTAATTAGAAACATTCATTTAAAAAGGAAAATTTAGAGAATTTTTAAGGAAAAATCCTGGGCCGGTGCAGAATGCGTTAATCTACCGATGGATATCACATCTATTCCAAGCCTAGAATAATCTGAGATGTTATCTAGGGTTATGCCGCCAGAGACCTCAAGGATTATTTTGTCTCTCAAATCTTTCTCTCTCAGTCTTGAAACTGCATCTTTTACCTGTTCTACAGACATGTTATCTAGCATGATTATGTCTGCCCCCCCCTCAGCAGATGTTACGGCGTCTTTAATGTTATTGACTTCGATCTCAATTTTATGGGTAAATGACACCCTTCTTTTAGCCGTCTTAATGGCCTCCTTTACGTTCTTAAAAAGTTTAAGGTGGTTGTCTTTGATCAAAACCAGATCATAAAGGCCGAATCTATGTGTGTCCCCCCCTCCTATCTCCACGGCCTTTTTTTCAAAATAACCGAAAAGGGGCGTCGTTTTTCTTGTTGCGGCAACCCTTATTTCCGGGTTAACTTTCCTTACCCTCTGGATAAATTCGTTTGTTAATGTAGTAATTCCGCTCATTCTCGATAGTACGTTTAGAGCGGTTCTCTCGACCAATAGAATATCATTGGACTTTCCAGACAGGATAAAGATTTTTTCTCTCTTTTTTACCTTATCTCCGTCCTTCGCCGACTCAAGAATTTCTATGTTAAATAGATTGAACAGGGTTTTCAATTCATCGATTCCAGAGACAATGCAATCGCTTTTGGATATAATCTCCGCCTTAACCTTTTTCTTCGGTGTAAACTCTGTCGTGATATCTCCTGGACCAAGGTCCTCCTCAACCATTTTGAGGAGTTTCTCTTCAAGAATTTTTTGATTCATTTTTTTAATAGGTCCTCCCTCGTGAAAATACTCTTTAATTCATAACCTTTTTTAGCCAGTTTTTCTCTGGCACCCTCTAGTCTGTCAACAAGAACAATTACCTCAAGTACCTTGCAACCAAAATCCTCTACTATATCTATAGCCCCGAGTAATGAATTTCCGGTCGTTGCGACATCATCTACTATTACAACCCTGGACCCTTTTTTCAATGGGCCCTCGATCAACTTCTGTTTTCCGTGCTTTTTTTGTTTTTTTCTAATAATAAAGGTTGGAATCGGTCTCCCTTTTTGATAGCTTATAACAGAGAATGCCCCGCAGATCGGGTCTGCTCCGATACTTAGGCCGCCAAATGCATCTATCTCTTTTTCCTTTAATGTATCAAATAGTATCTCCGCTGTTAGGGTTGCGCCCTCCGGATTTAGGGTAATTAATCTACAATCGATGTAATAATTACTTTTTCTGCCCGATGTCAATGTTATTGGAGCTATGAATAGTGCCTCTCTCCGGATCAACCCCAAGAGCCTTTCTCTTTTGTTCATCTTTTCTTTCTTATATTAATGTGGTCATAACCAAAATCCTCGGAAAATCTCACAAATTTTGTGGTTTTTTCTGCTCTTTTGATGGAAATCCTTTTATGTGGTTTTATTTCCTTGATTATTCGCCCATCTAGAATTAATTGGGCCCCTCTACCCTCCCTAATTAACTCTATCTCTGTTTCAGAATCCGCTGGTACAACTAATGGGAATTGCTCCCTCAAAAAGGGATTTACTGGTGTGATTATGTACGCCTTTACTCCTGGATGTAAAATTGGTCCCCCAGAAGACATCGAATGGCCCGTAGACCCAGTGGGTGTTGAAACCATGACCCCGTCTGCCCGAAATTTAGCAATTTCGATGTTGTCTATGCTTATTTTAAACTCGAGGAGTGATGCCTGCCTTGATAAAATCAAAACTTCGTTTAATACCTCAAATTCATTATCTATTTTTAATTTCATTCTCTCATCGATGAAGAATTTCCCCTTCAACAGCAGATCCAATTTATCCATGACGTTTTCTGGATTTAGCTCCGCAAGATACCCGACCTTTCCCACATTAATGCCCAGAATCAGTGGTTTATTAGCTAGTTCGTTAACTGCCCACAGAATAGTTCCATCACCTCCAGCTATCAAGGCGAGGTCTATCCGCATATCTTTCACCTCTGTTTTCTCCCGGTTGATCTTTTCCGCGGTTATCGGATCGAAGAATGCCTCTATTCCATTTCCAGATAATTTATCGGCTATTTTCCTCGCCAACACACCCTTTACCCTTGTGTGCGTTATTACACCGATTCGGGATATTTGCATTTTTCCAAGAAATCTACTATAAGAAATTAGATTTTTCAGAATAATTAAATAGAATTATTAAGGACCCTGTCGTAGGACTTCTATCATGCGGTTGTTCTCGGGGCCCTTCCTACCCTGAATTTTCCCTCCCTCTGGGGGTTTTTCTTGCAGATTATTATGTCCCCGACCTTCAGGACTTCGTCGTATGGGATGGTCTCTTCCTGTAGAGCTCTTCTTATAT
>Ga0209636_10000947_pt1 | contig 28808 bp, 25 predicted proteins | sample DeeMarSWOR152_54_FD_187464 | JGI IMG/M metagenome (GOLD analysis project Ga0209636, IMG submission 187464) | Marine sediment microbial communities from White Oak River estuary, North Carolina - WOR-1-52-54 (SPAdes) (version 2) | ecosystem: Environmental > Aquatic > Marine > Intertidal zone >...
AGCCGCTTCCAGCCCAACAGCTCGGCAATTTCCCTGTATTTCAGATTCTGGAAGCGGCTGAGGATCAAGATTTCTCTTTTTTTCAGGGATAGCTTGGCCAGTGCTTGGCGTAGCAGCGCGATTTCTTCGACTTGTTCCAGGTTTTCTGCGGGTGTCTGTTCTTGGCTCAGGGGAACAGTCCATTGGGTGTCCAAGGGAATTTCTTCTTTGCGTTTTCTTAAATAATCGACATGGGCATTACGGCCTATTTGATACATCCAGATAGCGAATCTGCTTTCGCCTCTGTAAGTGTGGCGGTACCTCAAAATGCGAAAGAAAACATCTTGCGCCAAATCTTCACTTACACTTCTGTTAGCAGTCAAACGAAGGAAGAAATTGTAGAGCGCCACATGATGCCGTTCAAAAAGAATAGCCAGTTTTTCCACTTTTCCATCCCTGACTTCTTCCATCACTTGATTATCCGTCGGTGAATTCAGCAATACACTTCCTTGTTTCTTATCCATCTATTAAGACTTGGCTTTCAGGGAAAGGTTACACAAAAAAAGAAAAAATATCTAATAAAATAAAAGGGGTCAGGTCTCAACATTCAACATTATGAAGAGATGGAGTTCATTATTAAATGTTGAATGTTGAGACCTGACCCCTATTCATTTGACTTGACAGTGAAGGAGTGATATAAAACAGGTAATTTTTCAGGTTCTGTATGAATAAGAAAGTCAGTCCTAACATGTACAAACAACAAAGGGTAGGAGTCTTTGTGGATGTTCAGAATCTCTATTATTCGGCTAAAAATATATATAAATCCAAAGTCAATTTTAACACTATACTCAGAGAAGCAGTTAAGGGCAGGCATCTCATTCGGGCTTTGGCCTATGTCATAAAGGCTGATGTCAAGGATGAGAAGAATTTCTTCGAGGCACTCAAGAGCCTTGGCTATGAGGTTAGAGCCAAAGACCTTCAGGTTTTTTACGGAGGGGCTAAAAAAGGGGATTGGGATATTGGAATAGCCATGGACACTATTGAGCTTGCCCCGAAGCTCGATGTGATTGTTCTGGTCAGCGGAGATGGGGATTTTGTGCCCCTGGTCGAGCACTTGAAACATGCTCTGGGTTGTTTTGTAGAAGTTATGGCGTTCGGTAAATCCAGTTCTCAAAAGCTTGTGGAAGAGGCTGATAATTTCTTTGATCTGGACCAGAACCCGAAGAAGTTCTTGATTCCGAGTAAATAATCTACTGAAGAATGGAAAAAAATATCAAGAAAACAATTTCTTAACTAAAGATGAGAAGTCCTGGGCATAGAGTTCACAGCATTTCAGAGCTCTCTGGTCAGGAGCACCGATCGAGACAGGGCCGTAGTGATCTCCCTTGGGCTCACCCTGAATGATCATTCCGTGAATCAACCAAGCCTTAAGGATATCCAAAATCGTTGTCTCGTTTCCCCCTCCGATATTGGCCGAAGAAGAGAAAGCCCCGCCCACTTTCCCTTTCAGCTTTCCATGATATTTCACGCTTTCATCTAGAAGTTTTTTGACTGGCCAAGCCATATTGCCATAGTAGGTTGGGGATCCGAAAATAATACCCTCAAAATCGAGAAGTTCATCTACGTTTACGTTCTCAACTCTTTTCAGATCAACCTCTAATCCTTCTTTTTTGACAACAGCGGCGATTTTTTCAGCCATTTTTTCCGTATTGCCTGTTCGGGAATAGTAGCATACAAGGATCCTTGCCATATCTATTTCTCCTTTAGTGAAAAAGAAGCAAGCCCGCATCGTTCAACGGCTTAGCTTCGTCTTTTGAGGCAACTGGGTGAAGATCCCGACTGGAATATATTACTATAATTCAGTTTTTTTAAAAAGCAAGCATAATCATTCAAAAGACAGTACTCTAATGATCGGCTTAAATCTAAGGCCATCAAATTCAATTCATGCCAACTGTGAACTCTTAAAGCAAATTATAATGACTTGACAAAGATTAAATTATAAAATAAGAAGTATAATTTTAATAAGAAGAAATAAATTTAAAGGAGGCGAGTTGAAATCTGAATTTTACGTGAGAGCAGGCCTTAGTATTACAATTATTTCTCTGTTTCTTTTGCCCACCTTTGTCCAGGCCGAAAAACAGAAGATTAGAGTGGTGGTTGAGAATGCGACTATTAGATTGCAGCCTAACGTGGAGAGTGAAGTCATTGAAAATCCGCCTTTAGGCAGCGTATTTGAGGTGGAAAAGAAAATTGGAGAGTGGTTTGAGATCAGATACTCATCCAAGGTCGGTGTCATGATTATCGGGTATATCCATGAAATGCTCGTTGAGGTAGAAGAGAGAGCTCCCGCACCAGAGAGAAAATTCACTTCCCAGCCTAGAAGGGAAAGGATTCGGCGAACTCCTCCATCACTTCCGCTGCGACGCCAACCTCCGAAGATCATGTTTAGCCTTGGCGTTGGCGGTTTAGTTCATATGATTCAGGCAGGATATGATTGGGAGCATTCATTCGTGGCGTACGAAGAACAAGCTGCGATCACTGATTCAGTCAAGAACAGCACTGGCTTTGGTTTTGATGTAGGATTTGGGATTTTCCTCATACCCAACCTTGAAATTACCGGTGGCTTGAATTATTTCTCCAAATCCCTGGGAGCGACTTATGGCTTTGATCTGCCCAACGTGTTCCTTTGGAATGATATTGCTCATGCTGAAACACAAGAACAAGCCAAATACTTAGCCTTGATGCTCAATTTTGGTGTCAATTTTTATCCTCTAATCGTAGGGAGCATAAGACCTTATTTTGGTGCTGGCCTAAGTTACATCAGTGCCAAAATAGATCTAATGGAAGATTTGACTTACCAAGAAACTTTTTATTCGGATCTATCCCATATAATAGAAATAGTTGAAGTCGAGTGGGTACAAGAGAGCCTGTCCAAATTAGGATTCAACGTTAGGGCTGGCTTAAACTTTGCGGTGGCCGACAATGTTTATATTTATGGAGAGGGAAGATATGTTATCGCTAAAACGAGGGTTCCACATCCTTTATTGATTAAAGCCGATTTTGAGGGAGATGATATAGATATTGACCTAGGTGGAGCTTCAATTATTCTTGGAGTTAAAATAGGGTTCTAACTTAAATATCATTTTGCCTGAGCCCATTAAATTAGGTTTCTTCCTGTACCAGCTAAATAAATTTTATGCTTTTATGTGCCTTTCCCAGGAAGGAAAATTACTTTTCGAAACCGCCAGCTTTACCCGGACCAAAAGCTTTAAACATGAGATGGCGCTGTGTATACTTAGCGCTGGCGAATAGAATAAGGATAAGGAGAAATATGCCATGTATGCCCGCTTAACCATAATTCAGGTCGATACCGAGAGGATAGATGAAGGTATTGAGTTCTATAAAGACAATGTTGTTCCGGCTGCTAAATCCCAGAAGGGTTTTCGTGAGATTTCTCTTTTGGTCGACCGCCAAAAAGGCAAAGCCATTTCCGTTGCTTTGTGGGAAAGTGAAGAGGACGCCATTGCCAATGAAGAGAGCCGGTACTACCAGGAACAGTTAGTAAAGGGGATTCAATTTTTCACCAAACCACCCATTCGAGAAGGGTATGATGTTGCCATCAAGGCCTGACGAATAATTTTGGCATCATCAAGCTAACTTTATCTGGAAGAGATAAATTAATTTCGGTCATTTTTAAAATGAATTTTTCTTGAGTCATGTTTAATTCAAGGTAACAGAAGAGAATAAGAGAGATTTGAAGAATTAAAAAAGCAAAAGTATAATCTCTTGTTCATTTAAAATCGAAGGAGTTAAAAGTGTCTAATGAATCAAGTTTTAGAGGATTCTCCAAAAATACAGTTGACTTTTTTTATAAACTAAAAAGAAACAACAACAGAGAGTGGTTTGATGGGAATAAAGAAGATTTTGAGACTCAGGTGATGGAGCCTTCCCGAGCATTCGTTATGGCCATGGGAAAGCGCTTAAAATCCGCATCTCCGAATATCATCGCTGTGCCAAGAGTCAACAAGTCGTTGTTTAAAATACACCGGGATATTCGCTTCAGCCCAGATAAATCCCCCTACAAAACCCATCTCGGAATTTTTTTCTGGGAAGGAAATCGCCCTCGCATGGAGTGCTCTGGTTTCTATTTTCATCTGGAGCCTCCTAAATTAATCCTGGGTGTGGGAATCTATGCATTTCCTCGCCTGTTATTGGATCATTACCGAAGGTCTGTTGTCCACCCTGAACATGGTAAAGAGCTGTCAGCTATTCTGAAAAAGATATTGCAAATAGAAGGCAATGAATTAGGCGGGAAGCATTACAAGCGAGTTCCTGTTGGCTATGATCCCTCTCATCCCAACGCCCAGCTTCTTCTGCATAATGGATTGTACGTAGGTCAAGAAACAGGTTTGCCAGACGAGCTCTATTCCAGTCGTCTCCTTGATTATTGCTGGGGAAAGTATCGCCCCCTAGCTCCACTTCACAGATGGCTGGTTTCAATGAGTTATCGGAAATCTAGATTTCAGATTTAATAAAAGAAAGGGGTCAGGTCTAAACTTTCAACATTTTCAAGAAAATATATAAGGAAAGGGACGGTTCTAATTAGAATGATTTTTATTGATAAAAAATAGAACCGTCCCCACTCTTTTAAATAAAATCAGAAGCCTGGGGTGAGAGTGAGCTGGAAGTACCAATCTTTGTTCGGTCTACTCAAAGGATTGACCAGATGAGCTCCCAGAATCAAATACCCAAACATATTCATCCTGAGACCTACTCCTACACTTGAAACAAGCCTGCGGTCTCCGCCAAAAAACCAGGCTTTTCTATCATTGTCACTCCACCAGGCTAGCCCAGTATCGAAGAAAGCATTAAAGTCAATAGGCAGAAACCCGTAAAATCCTCTTCCTAGGCCGAGCACACCAAAAAGAGGAAAGCGAAGCTCCGCGTTGGCCACCATTATCCGGCTTCCGAATAATTGGTCGAAATCAAAGGGATTTGTTTCTGATTCGACTTCAGCCACGCTGAAAGAACCGGTATTGTAGCCGCGAATAAGAGACTCATATCCGATAAAAAGAGGGTAAAGTCGACCGTCCTCTCCACCTCTTCCGTAGCGACCAAAGTGGAGAATCCGGAAAGCCAGCGTGAAGGGTTTGAGAGGCATAAGATATCGGCGGTAATCGGCCAGGACTGTATAAAAGTCAACCGTACCTATGAATGGCGAAACCTCAAGGCGATAGCTCTGTCCCAGGATAGGACTTGTGGCCCCGAAAAAGGAGCTATCGTAGACGAGTGCAGCGGTGGCAAAACCAAAGTGGAGGCTGTCGGCAGACGGTAGTTTTTCCTTTTCTCTGATTAACTCAAATCCTGTTCTTAAAGAAAAGGCTCTTGTCCGCACCTCATTATCAAAGTCGATAAAACGGTATCCTCCAGAAAGTTCAAAACGACGAACCTGATCGAAAGGATAGGCAGCAAAAGTGGATACCTGATAATTGATCTGTCGGTAGATAATTTCTTCTTCGATTATAGCTGGCTCTCCCAAGACTTCGCCCATTCCAGTTCTGAATCCTCCATAAACATAAGGAATCCGCTGGGCCACTAATCCCCAGTTCAATCGTCTCCTGCTGTTTTGATAGCCAACCAAGGCTGTCGTATCCATGAGTCGGCTGCTTACCTGAAACATGGTGACAAGATTGCGGTAACCCAGCATGTCACTGAAGAACATCGCAATGCCACCTGCGGTGTAAGTTCCAAACCTATCGACTCCAACAGCCAATTGGGGCTGAGTCACGTAATCAAGAGCTAATTTTGGTTTATATTCGTCGACTTCGAACTCAGTTTCACTCGGAAGGCCATAGAGAGGATTTTTCAAGAGGCTGCTAATCTCTCCCTCTGGCTTTGTTCGCGGTGGAAGTACAGAAGGATTAATTTGTGCAAATTGAGTTATCGGTTCCATTGCTTCTGTATCTTCCGGAGAATCTATGGCATAGATATTGTATTTATCGTCCTCATAGACACAGTAGGCGAGGCTACCGGTTTCTTGAGAAACTGAGAGAGCAGGGCTTAGTCCTGTGATACCGCTGACTCCGGTGTAAAGATTGGTTATCTGAAAGATTTTCTGACTTTCGAGGTCAATTCTGTAGATGTTGGATATACCGTTTTGGTCTGAAATAAAATACAAGCTTCTTGAATCTGGAGACCACTGAGGATTGATATTTTTAGCATTGCTGAATCCAGGAATCCTCTGTATTTCACCCGTCTCTGGATTCATAAGAGCCAGCTCATAATTTCCTATACTCAGGATGGATAGAGCGGTGGAAAAACGATCGGTGACAAAGGCGATAGCTTGTCCATCAGGTGACCAGACAGGATAGAGATCAGAGAAAGAATCTTCTGTCATTTTTTTCAATTCGTCGGTTTCGAGGTCATAGATGTAGATGTCTGTCAAACCACCAACCACAGCCGAGAAGGCAATGAATCGCCCATCAGGGGACCAGGTCGGGTTCAAAATCTCTCCCAGTTCAGGAAAATCCACTTCTTTTTCAGTCTTTCCGCTCTTTGCATCGATGATAGTAAAGATAGGCTGTCCTTTACTTATGGCCCCGAAAACAAAGCGCCTTCCTGTGGCATCCCAGCTGCCTGAAGATTTGATGAACTGAAGACTCTCAAAATGAGGATTCGCGGCCGCTCTGACAAGTTTTCGCACAATCTTGCCTGTTCCTGCATCAGCCAGATACATGTCGATTGAAAAAAGGTCTCGAGTTGAAAGGAAAACGATTTGTCTTCCATCTGGGCTAAGAGCTGGCGAGACGTTCAATGGATTTTCTTTGGTCCCGATGAACAAAGGGTGGCTTGATTTATCAGAAATCTGGGTCATCTTGGACAGGGGTTCATAGGTTTTTTTCATTGCTTCCTTCCAGTCTTCAGAAAGCGTATCTAAAGAGACTCCGAGTACCTTCTCGATAACAACTTCATAATCCCCGGCCTTGCCGACTCCCTTCATGAGGCTCGCTACTTCAGAATCTCCCCATCTCCCGGTGATGTATGCCCAAAGAGACTGGCCGTATCGGTAGGGGAAATACTTGTAGGAGTTAATGAGTTTCTTGATCGGGGGAATCTTGTCTCTTTGAGTAATATCACGCATCCACATGGCTGTGTGGGGGTCGTTCGGTCCAATGGAGAGATACTCAGCCAGGCCTTCGATAAACCATAAAGGAAGCCGGAGCGCCGTAGGCGGTGCATTGGGATTCCTTGGGGAAGACTGGGAAGTGATATCGAACTGGAAGGCGTGGACTAGCTCATGTCCGATCACGTGATCGGATTCGGCAAGAGAGGCCCCCAGAGGGAGAACAATCCTCCGTTTGAACATTTCGGTCACCCCACCCGTTCCTTCGCCTATGGCGCCTGGGATTGCTGTGGTCTGCTGGAAATGAGGACCACTGGCGTAAAGAATTAGAGGCTGACGGCCTCTCAGGTCATGATTAAAAATGCGTGATAATCGAGCGTACCATCGTTCTGCCATTCGAGCAGCCTCTTTGGCTGCTTTTTCATTTTCTGGATAGAAGTAAATATCGAAGTGTTCGGTCTTCAGGACCTTAAAATCGAATGTCTCATACTGCACCTTGTTCCTCCCAAAATACTGTGCCTTCAAGAGAGGTGCTGAAATGAGGGTTAAAAACAATAGGAAACTTATAAAAAATCTCAGTCGAGTTGTGAAATTCATGCTAATTCCTCCTTATATATCAATATCCAAAAAAGATTCTCATAACCGCCATAACAGCAATTTTTGTGCCAGATCTTTTCAGGTTTCAAATCATTATCGCAGCTATTTATTTGTACTCATATTATGACAATTGTATCCGTTATATTACATTATTCCTATAGAATAAATATACTATTATAAAACAATTCTGTCAAGAAAAATGGTTTATTCTTCTCCACGAGTATTTTCCTTGGTTTCCTTTCTATTATTCCTATCCCCCATCCCATTGCATCTGTATAAAAATGTCTACACTCGCTTACCAGAAAGCTTCGACTGGAATGTACAAAATCAGAGATTCATGAATCGTTATTCTCCTTTTTTGGGCGGGAATATAGCTCCTCTTGAGCTTAAGGCTTTTTAAGGGGAATTTCCTGTTTTCCGACTTTTTCTTTGACCACAAAACCAGAAGGACTGACATAGACCAGAAAATGTCTATCTTTTCCGGCAGTTTGAAATACGGCATTACCGTATACAGTGCTGACCAGCGGGAGTTTATACCCATATTTATAGAGATATTGCCAAAGAGGGTGATCTTCCTCCTTAACAAGCGAATAGATAGTCACTTCTTGGTGAATTTCATCTTTAAATTCAATATAGCGTCCTCTAAGGCGGGTTAATCGATACCGAGTGTGGAAGCCCAAAAAGTTCAGCCAATTGTCCCACTTGAGAATGTCTCCCTCCAACATCCACTGGTCTCCCTTTATCAGAAATTCTTTGCCAATCTGGGAATCTTCAGGTGAAGATTGGAATAGAGTGACCAAATTGGTATCAGGTTCCTGAGTCGCCTCTGTCATGATTTCGGCTACGGGTTTTTCATAAGTAAAGGCATAATAAGCCCTCATAAAGAGCCCTATAAAGAAGACTAGCCCTAATACTGCTGTCCAGACGAGGATCAATATCAAATTCCGTAAGCCGGCGAAAAATCGAGGGCGTGGGGTTCTTTTGCCAACCATGGTTCGGAGAATCCACCGAATACGCCTGTATATAAATATGATTAAAAAGACTAAGCCCAAAAAAATACCTGCTGCACCTATGTATAACAAATGATCTGGATTCATCTGTTTTGCTCCTTGCTTAATATTTAGAATATTTTAATAATTTTGTCGTTGCTGAACTCTTGTATTTTATCATTTTTAATAAATTAATCAAAAAATTAAAATCCTATTTGCGTGAGCGAAGACCTTGTCTCATTTGCCGGATAAAATTACAGGGATGTCAAGTAAAAATTACGTTTGACATAGTTTTTAATTCAATTTAAGTTTATATTCGCTTTTCCGATACCTTGAAAATAAAAAGAAAGTCATGATTGACGTTCAAAAGCACTTTGTGATGATGTCTTCTCCTTAATGCTTCAGTTTTTTAAGACATAAGCAACTTTATAAAACTCGCATTGCCAGTGACCAAACAGAATTTGGGAGGGTAAAATGGCATCCAATACTCTTTTTTTAGTGTGTAATGCCCATCTTGATCCAATCTGGTTATGGGAATGGGAGGAGGGAGCAGCAGAAGCCCTTTCAACCTTCCGGACGGCTGCTCGATTCTGTGAAGAATTCAAGGAGTTTGTCTTCAACCATAACGAGGCCGTGCTCTACCAATGGGTGGAGACGTATGAGCCTGAACTTTTCCAAAGAATTAAAAAATTAGTGAGGAGAGGGAAATGGCACATTATGGGGGGATGGTATATTCAGCCAGATTGCAATATGCCGAGCGGCGAATCCTTTGTTCGCCACATTCTTGTCGGAAGGCGCTATTTCAAGAGAAAATTTGGGATTGAGCCGAAGACCGCTATTAATTTAGATTCATTCGGACACACTCGTGGCTTGGTGCAGATTTTGAAGAAATCGGGATACACCTCTTACCTCTTCTGCCGCCCTGACTCGAATGCACTCTCCCTTCCAGCAGACGATTTTGTATGGGTTGGGTATGATGGTTCTGAGATTCTCGCTCATCGAGCTCGAGCCCATTATAATTCACAAAAGGGAAAAGCCAGAGAGCGAGCAGAGAGGTGGATGGCAGATAATCCTGACCAGGAAAACAGCCTCCTACTCTGGGGAATCGGAAACCATGGAGGAGGTCCTTCTCGTGAGGACCTTAAGCAGCTCCGCAAGCTTGTGGTGGAAAAATCCGATTGGGATGTTCGTCATGCCGTGCCAGAGGACTATTTTGAAGCTTTGAGCCGAAAGCCAGGCAAGGCACTCCGTCGCAGCAAGGATCTCAATCCCTGGGCTGTTGGTTGTTATACCACTATGGCTTTGGTCAAGCAAAAGCACCGATTCCTTGAAAATGAATATTTTATGACCGAAAAGATAGCAAGCCAGGCTTCCCTGCAGGGATTAATGGATTATCCAAGAAGAGAGCTTCAAGAAGCTCTAACAGACCTCCTGTTCTGCGAATTTCATGATATCCTACCCGGTTCATGCCTTCCCCAGGGTGAGGCTTATGCCATTCAAAGGATGGACCATGGACTGGAAATCCTCTCCCGCCAAAAGGCCAAGGCCTTTTTCGCTCTGCTCAGCGGTCAGCCTCAGGCTAAGCAAGGAGAATTTCCAATCTTTGTCTATAATCCCCACCCCTATGCGGTAACCGAAACGATCATTTGTGAGTTCCAGCCTCATGAGCCGAATTTCGATCCGAAGATTATAGGCTTTCCGAAGATCACGGACAGCAGGGGTAAAAATGTTCCCTGCCAGCTAGAGAAGGAGAGCAGTAACATCTCTCTGGATTGGCGCAAGAGGGTCGTTTTTCGAGCTAAGCTGAACCCAGGTCAGATGAACCGGTTCTCCTGTCGATTACAAAAAGTCAGTACCAGACAGAAATTACGCGAGGGAAAAGATACCCCGCTAGTATTCAAATCCAATAAAGGGAAAATCGTCATCAACAGGCTCACGGGGCTGGTGGATAGCTTCCAGGTTAAGGGAGTTGAATTTCTGAAACCTGGTTCTTTCCGATCTTTGATTATCGACGATATTCCTGATCCCTGGGGGATGACAGTGCGTTCTTTTAGGAAGGTTAAAGAGAAATTTACACTCATGTCAAAACTCGAAAGCGCCCGTTTTGCTGGGCTCGACACTCAAGAACTGGAGCCTGTCCGGATCGTTGAGGATGGCCCGGTTCGAACTGTAATTGAAGCCTTATTCAAATCCAGCCATTCATCGATTTGCGTGAGATATGAGATTCCTAAAAAAGGTAGCGAATTTGAAGTGGAGATGAGAGTATTCTGGAATGAAAAGAATCAGATGCTTAAACTCTCTGTGCCGACACTTTTCCAGGGTGGTCAATGCAAGGGTCAGGTGGCCTACGGAGTTGAGGACTTCGATCGAGAAGGAGAAGAACTGATTGCTCAGAAATGGGTCGGTGTCATATCGCCCGATGGAAAGCACGCTCTGACACTCATTAACAACGGGACCTATGGCTTTGATTTTGCTGAGGGAGAGCTCCGCTTTTCCCTCCTCCGCTCAGCAGCATATTCGGCGGATCCCGGAACCGAAGAGAATCCAATTGTTCCTCGGGATCGATTCGAACCTCGCATCGATCAAGGGGAAAGAATTTTCCATTTCTGGATAAACGCGGGCCAGGCCTCCGAGAGATTGTCGAAGATAGACCGTGAAGCCCTCATCAAGAATGAAACACCGATGGTGCTCTCTTGTTTTCCTCCTGGGAGAGGAAAGAAAGCTCATCCAGCGATATTATTGAGTGATACGGTCGTTCAGGTCGCAGCCATGAAGATGGCCGAGGAGAATGATTGGCTTTTGGTTCGGCTTTTTGAGCCTACAGGAAGAAAAAGAAAGACGACAGTCACAATCCCTTTTTTGAACCTCTCCTTTGAAGCATCTCTATCCGGTTTTGAAATAAAGACTGTGGCAGTGGACCGGGCTACCAAAGATGTTTTTGAAGTCAACTTGATAGAAAGAAAGTAATGGGGTCAGGCCTTTATAACTTTTATAATTAGTGGGCAATGGCCTGACCGCCGGAGCTATTTTTCCAAGCGCTTCTTTATTTCATCCACATAAAGCCTCACTTCATTCACATAAAGTCCAAAAAAATAGGGCTTTTGGGAAGCGAAAGCTTTGGCCTGTTCGGCTATGGCTTGTTCCACATACTTCGTGCTGTAACGCCAGGTTTGGTAATTGAAAGTCACGGAACGGGCAAAATAGAGAGGCTTCAAGGCTTCCACAATATCTTTCCTGACTTTGATGGAACCATTCCTATACCAGAAAAGGAGTTGGTAGACGACCTGGATCCACATGAGAGTATCTATGTTATAGATGTCCTGTTCAAACATGCTCTCCAGGCTCATGATGGCATATTCATTCATATATTTTTTGAGAAGTTTTTCTCGGGGCCAGTATTCTGCCCTCAGCTTGTCTTTCAGCTCTCTAATGTTGATTTTAAGTTCTTGAGGAGGGCCGAGTTCTATAAGGCCGAATCGCGCTTTTTGTTCAGGCTTTATCACTGGGATACTCATCCAGGATGATTCTTTGGAGACAAGCAGATCGAATAAGGTCGTAATAACCTGAGTAAACATAGGACCGAGCTTGGGTGAACTGGCTTTATGGACCTTAGTGCCGAGGCCTGATTCGCAAATCTTGAAGTTGCCGAAAATTGCCTGGATAGTCATAAAAACATCAATGCCGTAATGTTTGGCAGAAGAATTCCATTTCTGCTCTAGCCAGTAATTCATGAGTGTAGGCGAAAAGCCGACTTCGCCACCGATAGGCTGCCGAAAATCTTTACCCAATAGAGCATATATCAATGGATAACAAATGTGATTGGTGATTGTTCCATCGAATTGATGTCGTGAATAAATCGGCAAAACATAATCATATCCTTTGAGGATGGGTTCCCCTAAATACTTTATCCAATCAGGAGTAATCGAGCGGAGGTCGGCATCGACAGTCACAACTCCTTTGAGAGTGCTGGCATGTTTTTTTGCAAACTTGAAGAGATTAAGGAAGTTATTTCCTTTTCCCTTCACTCCTTTAGGAGTGGAAATATAATGCTTCGGAGTTTTGGTCTCAGTCGAAAGAAAGGCCTCCTTGGTATTGTCTTCGCTGTTATTATCGACATTAATGATTATGGATTTTAGATTGGGGAAGTGTTGGACAAATCCGAGATCGACCTGTTTGGTGACAAGAGAGATTGTATCCGCTTCCATGTAGGAAGGTATTCCAACGATAAATTCAATACCAGACTTTGATTTGCTCATCTATGATACTTCTCATTAGTTTTTTTAATTGTGTTGATGAAAAGAAATTGCCAAATGAAGTGGTTTTGCCTGCGTTTTCAATATCCAGCATATCAAACCTATTATGAGTCAGGCAAAATTCCATTTCGCTCATTATATGTAGACGAAAGACTTTTGTCTATCATTATTCAATAAATTTGTTAAGTTTCTCATCTCATCGATTTCTCTTTTCCTTTGTATAGGCAGATTAAATGTTGTATTTTTTGATATTTTAGGTTTTGACATGGAGTTATTCCTGTGCTATAAAGTCTTTTACGGAGAATATTTTAGAGGATAGAAATTTTTTTGCCTGCGTGCAAAAGATAAAATTTCAATCCTTATAAAGAGGAGTCTCATATGGCTCAGGCAAAAAATGGAGATAAGATAAAAGTCCATTACACAGGAAAACTAGAGGACGGTACCGTATTTGACACTTCAGAAGACAGAGAGCCCCTTGAATTCACGATCGGAAGTGGAGCTATCATCCCAGGCTTTGAAAAAGGCGTTGTCGGCATGGAAGTCAATGAGAAGAAAACCATTACCATTCCTCCTGAAGAAGCTTACGGACCAAGGCATGAAGAATTGATGTTGAAAAAGAAGAAAAGCGAGTTCCCTGATGGTATCACGCCAGCAGTGGGAAAACAAGTCGCGATTAGGCTTAATCAACCGAATACACCTCCCATCAATGCCATTATTACAGATGTAAGTGAAGATACTGTCACTCTTGATGCCAACCACCCCTTAGCGGGAAAAACTTTAGTCTTTGATATCGAATTAGTTGGAATCACATGATTTTTCCCTCCCATTAATAATCACTCGGCAAAATGAAAATAACATGGTTTGCAGCACTAAATTGTTCACTCTTTGTGACTACAATTAAAGAATATAGAGATGGCCCGGCATTATTAGCAGGTCGGTATGGCTCTGAGAGTATATTATTTATACCAGAACGGCCACCTCAGCCTGGGGGCCACAAAAATCCATGAAAGGAGTATAGCTTGCCAAAAGGAACTGTAAAGTGGTTTAGTGAAGAAAAAGGATACGGCTTTATTGAGCAGGAAAACGGTCCGGACGTATTTGTCCACTATACCTCTATCAGCATGCCCGGATTTAAAGCCCTTGCTGGTGGTGACCAAGTGACGTTTGATGTGGAAGAAGGTGACCGAGGACCTGTAGCCAAGAACGTCGTTAAGGTCTAATTCACTGTAACACAATTTTCATGAAAGCACCGTCGAGGTGTGACGAGATGCTTTTTATCTGGACAGGTATTTAATCCCCCCCTTAAATTCCCCTGGTTTTATCTGATAGGCCTGGAATCACTAAGCCCTTGCTGACCTCTATGAGCTTATAGCGGGGAAAGTCTTCTTAGCTTCTCGACTGTTTCCCTTACCGCTTTTGCTATTATCGGCACCTCTTCAGCTTTATTTGAACGTCCCAAGGTCAAGACCATCGAGCCGTGAGCCTCTTCGTGTTTTAATCCTATCGCCAAGAGAACGTTTGACGGTTCTAGGGTTTTGGATGAGCAGGCTGACCCTGTGGACACCTGAATGTTATAACCCATATCCAGATTGAGAAGGATACTCTCTCCCTCTATACGGCTGAACCGGAAACTTGCATGATGAGGCAGTCTGTAGGTCGGATGACCGGTGAGATAAGATTCTTCTATCTTCAATATCTCTTCGATGAGCTTGTCCCTTATTTTCTGGAGCCTGGTGCTCTCCTGCTCCATTTCATCTTTGGCAACCCTGGCCGCTTCTCCCATTCCCGCAATGGCAAAAAGATTTTCTGTTCCAGAGCGGAGTCCTCGTTCCTGTCCGCCCCCAGGCAGGATAGGCTGAAGCTTTACTTTGGGCTTTATGTATAATGCGCCAACTCCTTGTGGACCGTATAGATCATTAGACGATAGGGTCAGTAGATCTATTCCGTCTTTCTGGACATCTATAGGAATCCGACCCGCAGCGGCGGTTGCATCCGTATGCAGAAATAAACCCTTTTCATGAACAATCTGGCTTATCTCCCTTATCGGTTCTATGGTTCCGATTTCATTGTTGGCGTACATTATAGAAGTTACGGTGGTGTTTTGGGTTAATGATTCTTTGAGTTTCTTGGTGTCAACGATTCCTTCTGAATCGACAGGAATGACGCTTAGTTTGAATCCGCTTTTCTGGAGCTCTTTCATTGGATTAAGAACAGACATATGCTCGATGGTGCTGGTCGCAACTTCCTTTCCTCTTACGATATGTTTGAAGGCGGTTCCCTTGATGGCCAAGTTATTGGATTCAGTAGCTCCGCTGGTAAAGATAATACTATTTTCATCCTCGGCATTGATGAGTCCTGCCACCTTTTTTCGGGCCTCATCGATGATCTGTTTAGCCTCTCCTCCCACAGAATGCAGGGAAGAAGGATTTCCGAAGAATTCATGAAGGTATTTTTCGGCAAATTTCAAGATTCTCGGGTCAACAGGAACTGCCGAGGCATGGTCCAGATAGATTCTCTTCATGTCTCACCCCTAAAAATTGAGGATAGCGTCAGCATCTAAAGCTAGGTCGTTGAGTGTGCCGGCTCCGACAATCTTTGCCTCAGAGACAAAATCTCCCCTTGGCATTCCAAAGAGTTGACAACTCTGCTCGCACACGTGCAGCTTCACACCAGCAGCCACAGCCTGGTCCATGACCTCCTTCAAGCTGGGAAAATCACCCAATTTTATTTTTTCTGCCTCCCCTTTTTTAACAACCGTCACTCCTTTTATCACGAAATAGATATCAGCCTCGATATCCATGGCTTTAGCTGTAGTAGCTAGTATGAAAGGTGCATACAGCCGTTCAGGAGTATCTAGGCCGCTTGTTTGGACATAGAGTATTTTGCTCATAGGATAAGCCTCCTTATTTCGTTCTTTTTATGTAGAACGTCAATAATGTTCCTTCTTTTTCAAATTTCAAGATCTCATGACCGGTCCTTTTTGCCCATCGTTTGATATCCTCTTCTGCTGCCGGATCATCTGCTTCTACTTTCAGCACTTGCCCAACCTCGATCTTCTCAATCTCTTGCTTGGTCATAGCGATTGGCATCGGGCAATAAAGACCTGCGCAGTCGAGTTCTGCGTCAGGAACAATGTTTGAAACCATGAGTTCCTCCTTTTTCTGCCTTAGATTCTCCAGCGCGAGGTATCTGGCTTGTGTCTCGCCTTTTCCTCTACAAGAAAATCACAGTAGTCTTTTCTCACCTTCGATTTTTTTTACGTCCGTGATGTCCTGGGTCACCTCTAAGCATCCGAGGTAATCTCCGCTTTTATTCCGGACCGGAAAGTACCGGATGTGGATGAACCTGCCATTGACATTAATCCAGAACTCGGCGACTTCCCTCTGGCCATTCTTAAAATCTTCGAGTATCTGGTTGACGACATGGAGACTCTTCTGAGGATGACATTGTTGAACCTTACGCCCGATGACCGCTTTTGTCCGGGGGAATATTCTCTCTTTGGTCTCACTGAAATATCGAACTGTATCTTCTTTATCGACAAATGTTATATCAACGGGAAGGGCATTGAAGATCGATTCCACCTCTTCATAGGCCAGATTGCCGGTCTCGAAAGCAACCATCCCTTTGACTGCAGGTTGGGGAGCTGGTTTCTCAGCCGTTTCTACAGCTGTCTTGGCCGCCTCAGGAGTAAATGAACAATATCCCAGCTCGTCAAACTCTTTTCTGATGTCAGGCCATTCGTTCTCAGTGATGACTTTTAAGCCAGTAGGGAAGAGGATGTTGTTTTCCTTGTAAAAATGACTGGAGAGCGTCTCGGCCAGCAAGACGGCTCTATCCTTGAGGTCCATCACAAAATGCTCGAAACCAATCTGTTCATGGGTAGCGATTAACTCGTAAAAATCTTTCTTTATTTCTCGTATCTTGTCATGCTCCATCCACATGATGGCCGGAGGTTGGGTTATGCCGTGTTTCTCTAGATAGGGAAAGAGCACATTTTCTTCCCGGACATAGTGGTTTTCAGAATTCTTGAGGTTGTCTTCGATTTTCTTTAATTGTCCCAATTCTTCTTGAGCTGAATCTAAATCTTTATTTTCCATCTTGTTAGCAATTTTCTTTAACTCCTCAGCAAACTGCAGCATAAGCTTGTGTTCTTCCATGAGGATATGAAGGGGATGACCGGGAGGAGCCAGCACTTTCTCCTCTTCGATCGATTCCTTGAAGAGAGCAATGTGGACATCGCAGAGCTTGTGGATTTCTTCGCGGGGCATTCCTTCCTTGATGAGCTCTTCTTCGATTTTTGCAATCTCCTCTGATGAGGTGTCTTGGAGTAATTCCTTAAACTCTTCTTTGATCTTGGTTGGGTCTGCTCCCTCATGGAGTCTCTTGATGATTTCCTTTAAGGTTTCTTTTTTACCCATGGTTTTCTCCTAACTTCACTTTTTTCTTTTCAATTTATGAAGTTCAATAAATGTCATTTTCCAGGATTACCAGTTTTCACCCAATAATTCATAATAGGCCCTGGGATGGGCACAGGCAGGACACTCTTCAGGGGCTTCTTCGCCTTCATGGATGTAACCACAATTGCGGCACTTCCACTTTACAACCTTTTCTCGCTTAAAAACCCTGTTTTTTTTAATATTATCGAGAAGAGCTAAATATCTTTTTTCATGTTGCTTTTCGGCCATAGCGATAGCTCTCATCGTGTCAGCGATCTCAGGGAATCCTTCTTCATCGGCAGTCCTAGCAAATTCAGGGTACATGGTTGTGTATTCGTAATTTTCCCCTGCTGCAGCGCCTTTGAGATTATCCGTAGTCTCACCGATCACTCCTGCTGGAAAGCCAGCGCTGATCTCAGCCTCGCCGCCCTCCAAGAACTTGAAGAGTCTCTCTGCATGTTCCTTTTCGTTGTCCGCGGTTTCTAAGAATATTCCGGAAATCTGTTCATAGCCTTCCTTCCTGGCTTTGGAAGCGAAGAATGTGTAGCGGTTTCTCGCCTGTGATTCTCCGGCAAAGGCAGTTAATAAGTTTTGTTCTGTCTTGGTGCCTTTCAAGCTTTTCATGTTTGACCTCCTTGTGAATCAATCACAAATTTATTTATTGATTTAATCTCTTTTTTCATTTCTTATGAGTTCCAATCATTGGCTGTTCTCTTTTTGATCTAGAAATATTGCTTTTTTTCGTCTCCTTCTTCAGGCTGTTAGAGCATTCCTTGCAGATTCCTTTGAAATATCCGTGCACTTCCTCAATCCTATTCCCTCTGACAATTGTCTTCTCTCCCTCAGCAAAAGCACATTTCACCTCAATATCAATGATCTTACCGCAATTTTTACAAAGAAAATGGTGATGGGAGCTCCTGTCAAGGTCATAGCGGGTTTCGGTTCCGGTGATGGTGACTCCATCAACTAGTCCTTTTTCCAAAAAGGTATTCAAGGTGTTGTATACAGTTGTCAGCGAAATAGTCGGAATATCCTTCAAGAGCTCTTCGTGGATCATCTCTACCGTGGGATGATTCTTCACGTTTTTACTCATGTATTCAAGTATCCTTAGCCTCTGATAGGTTGGCTTGATACCCTTTTCACTGAGCATTTTTTTAAATTGTTTCATATTTGAAATCATTTTAATTATGTATTAATTATAAATAAAGATTTATTTTTGTCAAGTAAAAAAAATAAAAAAAAATGGGGACGGTTCTATTTTTTTGTGAAAAAATAGTACTGTGCCCTATTTACCTATTTATTTTCTTTTCAGGAGAGCATCTTGGAGTTCTTTTATGCTGTGCAGAGGTTTCTTGCAGGAAAAATTCTCGCAGATAAAAACAGTAGGTTCTTTTGCACCTTTCTGATAGGCCTCAGTCCAAGGTAAGAGTGGGCTCGGGTAGAGGTAATTCGTGTCATGTAGGAATGATTTATTCAAAAAATGAAGGAACTTTTTTTCTCTGTCATTGACAAGAACGATTTCTCTTGAAGGAGAGAGGAATAAATCAAGAAATGACATAAAGCCCGCATAGGCGGTTAAGTTATTGCTGGCGAATCGGGACATAAAATCAATCTGGTTCTGAGCGATGTTCATGATTTCTGAGTCCTGAGTCAGGTTTGAAAGTCTCATCAAGTCATAAGCAGCGATGGTGTTTGAGGAAGAAAAAGCCCCATCGTAGGTGTCTTTGATTTCGAGGATCATCTTTTCTGAGTCTTTTCCGTTCAGGAAAAAGCCTCCTTCCTTCTCATCCCAAAAAAGCTCGATCATTTCACGAGTCAGTTTTAAGGCGAATTCCAGATACTCTTCTTTTTGTGAAACTTGAAAGAGGCTTATCAAGCCTCGGATGAAAAAGGCATAATCATCAAGATAGCCCTTGATCTTAACTTCTCCTTCTCTGTAACGTCTGAATAATTGATCCTTGAGATACAAGTTGTCCATGATGAATCGGGCCGCCTTTTCAGCAGTTTTTAGGGAGTCTGAACGGGGAAAGACTCCCCCTGCTTTAGCCAAGGACGAGATTAACAGTCCATTCCAGGCTGTAATGATTTTATCATCTCGGGCAGGCTTTTTCCTTGTCTTCTGGTAAAGAAAAAGCTTTTTTAACGAATCCTTGACTAAAGGCATTGACTTCTGGGGTATTGGTTTTCTCAAATAGAGAATGTTTTTTCCGCTGAGATTTTTGGTTGCCTCATCACGATAGTTTCCCTTTTCTTTGATGTTGAAGAGTTTGGAGATGAGTTCAACTTGCTTTTTTCCCAAAATTTTTAAAATTTCTCTTTCTGTGAAGGTATAGAATTTACCTTCTTCCCCCTCGCTTTCTGCGCTTTCTGCTGAATAGAAGACTCCTTCTGGCGCCAGCATTTCTCTTTTCAAGTAAGAGATAACTTCCTCCACGGTTTCTCGAAACAGCGCTTCTTTGGTGATTTGAAAGGCTTCGAGATAGACTTCAAGGAGGTTGGCCTGGTCGTACAGCATTTTTTCAAAATGAGGAACCAGGAACATCTGGTCAGTGCTGTACCTATGAAAGCCATACCCCAGGTGATCGTACAATCCCCCCATCCTCATGGCAGCCAGTGATTTCTTTACCATATCCAAGGCTCTCTGATTTCCTGTTTGGTAATAAAATCTCAAAAGAAAACTATAATAATGGGGAGTGGGGAACTTGGGCGAAACGCCAAATCCTCCGTATTCTTGATCAAAGCGCTGTTCTAAGAGACGAAAAGTCTCGTGGATCGCACCTTTATCTAACTCCTGGATTTTCTTGGGTTTTTGCTGTTTGAGGAGATTAATAATCTCTGTTGAGGAGCTGAGAATCTTTTCTCTTTCATTGATCCAGAAATTATGAACTTGGAGAAGGATTTCTTTGAGGCCGGGCATTCCCCATTTTTTCTCCTTAGGGAGATAGGTCCCAGCCAGGAAGGGTTGTTTTTCGGGAGTCATGAAGATAGTCAAGGGCCATCCTCCTGAGCCCGTCATGGCCAGGCAGACCTGCATATAGACATTGTCAATGTCTGGTCTTTCTTCACGGTCCACCTTGATGGAGATAAAGTATTGGTTCAAAAGTTCAGAGATTTCTCTATCTTCAAAGCTTTCTCTGGCCATCACATGACACCAGTGGCAGGTAGAGTATCCGATAGAGAGGAAAATGGGTTTGTCTTCCTGGCGAGCCTTCTCAAAGGCCTCTTCTCCCCAGGGATGCCAGTCCACGGGATTATGAGCGTGCTGTTGGAGATAGGGGCTTTTCTCCGCTATCAGACGATTGGGTTGTTCACTCATGGGGCTAGGATTCAGACTCTCTTCTTGCTTTCAATGGCTGTGCTTGGTAGCTTCTTTACCAAGATAGAGTTTATGGAATTTTTGGAGCAAGGAACGCAGTTTTTCCACGTGGGCAAGGTCTGTGGTTTGCTTGGCCTTCATGGCATAGACGATCACTTCATGGAGCAATGAAATTTTAGCTAGGTACTCTTTTTGCGCCGGTGCATCTTTGCTGTCAACGGGCTTCACGCGTTGGGCTAGAAAGTAGTAAGACACGATATGAGCAATTTCATCGGCATGATTTTCTTTGTTAAGAGTCCATCGCACGATTTGATTGAAATTTTTATCGGGCTTCTTGGAGAGCTCTACGATCTGCTTCATAGATTTTTCAATGGTGAGGATATTCTCCTCGATCATAGAGAATCTCATTTGATCATTGTAGATTCCGCAGGGAATCTGACAGTGAGAAATTGCATTCTGTCCCGTAGCAAAGGTGAGAAGTAGAAAAATGGTCATGAATATTGTTTTTTTCATCTCATGGGCCTCCTTATTTTTTTTCTTGAAACTGTTTAAGTAGACAAATTTATTTAAGGGAATTCTTTTCGGTCTTTTTTTCTCTGCTTCGACCTGCTCATCAGAAAGCACCGGGCTGATGGTCTCTGAATGCTTGCCCACGTTAACCAGGGTGATGACTTTATATTCTTCGGGTATCCCGAGAATCTCCTTAGTCTTCTTAGGGCTGAATCCAGCAATCGGATGCGCAACCAGCCCTAATTCAGTTGCTCTTAAGATCAGAAACGCCGTGGCCAGACCGGTGTCAAACTGAAAATATTCCCTATCCCTAATGAGACAGTCATCTTCCCTTTTGCTGAATACCACGACGATCAGTGAGGCTGCCTGTGCCCATGCATTTCCTGGTGAAAGGGCAGCGTGGAGTTCTTTCAAAGACGCCGGGTCATAGACGAAGACGAACCTTGTAGGCTGGTTATTGAAGCAGGAGGGAGCTAATTGGGCATTCTTGGCTAAATCTTTAACCAGCTTTTCTGTAATTTCGACGGGTTCCAAGGAACGGTAGGCCCTTCTCTCGTTTATGGCCTTTTGGACATCCATTTTATCCTCCTTTTTCCTGATGATTTTTTAGGAGTTTCTTGAGTCCAAGAATTTGGTGTTGGGCTTAAAATTATATATAAGACTTACTCGCTGCTGAATTTATCCATGATTTCGATTCAAGCGCCTATGTGCATCATCGGCCATTCAACATCATAAGCCTCGAATTTCTCAGCATTCTCTTTTTCAATTTCCAGAAGTTTGTAGTGTCCTTTTTCCATGGTGGCAAAGTAGAGAAGCATTTTTTTCACCTGCGGTTCATCCGTGAATTGTTCCGCCATTTTGTTGTAAAAGTCATGGGCTGCCATCTCTGCCTGCATGGCTCTCCAAAAGATCTCACTCATCGGGAGATTTTCCTCTTCGATTTTGATCTCTGGAAGAGGAACAGGAGTCTTTTCCGGCAACACGATTTCTTTTCCTTGAAATTTCTGCTTGAAAAGCATCTCAAAAAAGATCCGGTGTTTTTCTTCCTCCCCTGATAGAAATTTCAACCTATCTTTTAAGAGGGCGTTTTTAACGCCATCAGCCAATTTTTTATAGACATCTCTGCTTTCGGTTTCAGCCTTCAAAGCAGAAAGGAACAAATCTTCCAGGCTGAATGCACTTATATCCATCTTTTTCCTCCTCAATATTTTCCATCCATCTGGAATTCTGCACTATCTAGCCAGAAACCGTCATGGGTGACTGAGTCGTATTGCGCCTGAAGCAGGTCGTAGTGAAATCTTTCTTCATCGCATATTTGGTTGAGAATTTTCTTGGCGACCGGATCGACAACTTCCTGGGCTGATTTATTGAAAAACTCGATGGCCTTATTTTCGAGTTCCATTCCTATCCTGATTCCCTCGAGCTCGCTCGCACTTTCTTCTCTTTTCATCCTGGCCACGAGCCCTTCTATGACCTCGGATTCTTTCTTGAGGTCTTCAGGTTTGACGTGCTTCTTCCAGTCCTCTCCTCCCATAACAGAGCTGAAGAGTTTGCTGAAGGCAGCAAGATGTTTGACTTCGTCATCGGCAAGCTTTCGAAACATCTTTTTCCCGAGTTCATTGTGAGTCAATTCCGCTGCCCGATTGAAAAATTCTTGTCCGTTAATTTCCAGTTTAAGAGCTTCCTTGATTATTCTGAGAATGTCTTCGCTCACTTCTTTCATTTTTTATCTCCTTTCGGGGCTTTTTAGGTAATATTTTCTTTTAGGACCTGCTCCCTCTTTTTAAACAGTTAGAGCAGATTCCGTAAAAATAGATTTGATGCTTTTTAACTTGATGTATATTTATCATATCCGTAGGAATCTGAAAATCCTGAAAAACATCTTGAATCTGGCCGCATTTTTCACACAGAAAATGATGGTGGGGTTCCGTGTTCGGGTCGTAATAGACTTTATTCTCTGATATGGCTAATTCCTCAATTTCGCCAATTTTCTTAAGGACGTTGAGGATATTATAAACAGTGGATAAAGAAACCATCGGATATTTTTTCTTTAATTCCTTATAAATCATATCAGCAGAAGGGTGATTTTTGTTGCCTTTTAAGATTTCTATGAGGGCTAATCTTTGCGGTGTTAGTTTTAATCCAGCCTCTTTGAGCTTGGTAATAGCGGCGATATTATCTTTCATTTCAGGCATACAATTATCAAATTAAAGCAAAAAGATCACTTTGTCAATAATTAATATTAAATAATAATAATTTTAAATTGAAATTTTTCGCAGTTTAGTATATTATTTTTATATGCTTGGTAGTGATTGTAAAAATCCCTGTTTTTTGTATAATAAACCGAACCAAGGCTTAAAAAAAGGGAATTGAAGGGAACTCAAATTTTTTAAGGAAGGATAAAATGGCTCTCATAGGAAAAAAAGACAGAAAGTGGCTTGAAGAAAAATTCGGTGAACGGGCGAATTTTAGCCCTACTGAAAGAGTCCTCTACAGTCATGATATTGCCGCCATGCCTAGCCTCTTCAAGCCTTTCATCGGCAAGACAATTCCTGATGTTATCATCCAACCTCAGGACGAAGAAGAATTGGTGGAAATAGTTCGCTGGGCTGCAGAGAGGAAAATTCCCATCGTCCCGCGAGGGAAGGGTTCTTCTGGCTACGGTGGAATTATCCCCACCCGTAAAGGAATCGTGATAGATTTCTACCGGATGAAGGATGTTATCTCTCTAGATACGAAGCAGGAAACGGTTACTGTGCAACCAGGAATCACCTGGGAGCAGCTTGATCGAAAGCTTAAGCCCGAAGGGCTGACCATCCGTTTGTACCCCACCAGTTATCCCTCTTCTTCGGCCGGGGGCTGGCTGGCGCAGGGGGGAGCAGGCATCGGCTCTTATGAGTACGGCTGGTTTTCTGAAAATGTGGTCTGCGCTCGAGTCGTCCTCCCGAGCGGAGAAGTGAAAGAGCTTTCTGGTAAAGATTTAGAAGTCATAGCTGATGCAGAAGGTATAACAGGAGTGATTAGCCAGTTGACGGTTCGATTGCAAAAACTGACCGAGATAGGAGTAGCAGCCATTGCCTGCCCTGATGCCCATCATCTTTCCAAGATATTCCAGGATTTTATCGACCAGGAACTTCCCATCTGGTCATTAGTTTTCATCAATCCCCGGATGGCAGAGATGAAGAATCGGTCACCTGTTCGTATGCATCACGGGAGACCTGCCGAGGAAAAAATCATTCTGCCCGCTGCTTACATCGCCACTCTGGCTTTCAGGGCGGCAGACCGTGAAAAGGTTATGACTAAGCTCCCAGAAATTGTTAAAAAATGCCAAGGGGAAATTCTCAGTCAAAAAATCGCTGAACATGAATGGGAAAACAGGTTTAAATTGATGATCGTGAAACGGCTCGGTCCATCCTTGATTCCAGCAGAAGTGGTAATTCCCATGGATAAGCTGGGAGAGGTGATGGAGGAAATCGAACATCAGGTCAACCAGCCTGTGGTTAAGGAAGGAGTCATCATCAAAAAGGGCAAAGATGGGAAGCCTGAGGCTGTCCTTCTCGGCTTCATACCCAGCGACCAGAGGAAATTTTCCTACAATTTCGTGTTTGGCTTGGTGCTGACTATAATGAAGATCGCCGAGAAATACGGAGGCCGTCCCTATTCCACCGGCCTTTATTTCACTAGCAAAATCAGGAGCATCCTGGGAAAGGAAAGGGCCGAGCGGCTAAAAGCCTTTAAAAAGCAGGTCGATCCCAGGAAGATTCTGAACCCGGATAAAGTTCTCGGAGGAAAGCTCGTCGGGAAAGTCATCAGCCTGGCCAAGGTTTTTGAGCCCCTGGTAAGGCCCTTCGGGAATAACGTCGTCACTCAGGTCGGCGAGCGGTTTGAGAAACCCATCCGGCGCATTCCTCCTGATGTGGCTTGGTATGCTTATTCCTGTTCCCAGTGCGGCTACTGTCTTGATGAATGTGATCAATTCTACAGCCGAGGTTGGGAGAGTCAGTCACCTCGGGGAAAATGGTATTGGTTGCGGGAATACATGGAGGGTAGGGCCGAGTGGGACCAGTTCATGGTGGATACCATTCTAGTCTGTACCACCTGCGAATTCTGTGACCGCCGCTGCTCAGCCTCTCTACCCATCGAATCTTCCTGGATGAAGCTGCGCGGAAAACTGGTCAACGAAGATAAGGAGATGACTTTTCCTCCCTTCGAGATCATGGCCGCAGCCCTCGAGGCTGAAGGTAACATCTGGGCTGGCTACCGCAAGGACAGAACCGCCTGGTTCCCCAAAGACCTCTGGAAAAAACACGGTCCTGATGTGAAGAGCAAAAATGTCTATTTTGCCGGGTGCACAGCTTCCTATGTCGAAAGTGACATCGGAGCAGCTTCGGTGACTCTGCTGGATGAAGCGGGAGTTGATTTCACTTACCTAGGAAACGTGGAAAACTGCTGTGGAACCCCCATGCTCGTAGCTGGTAAATGGGACCTCTTTGCGGAAATCATGAAAAAGAACATCGAAGCCGTTAAAAAAGCGGGAGCAGATACGGTGATCACTTCATGTCCTGCCTGTAACATGATGTGGCTCCATAATTATCGGCAGTGGGCCGAGAAGCTTGGTCTAGAATATGACCTGAAGATCAAACACTACAGCGAAGTTATAGCCGAGAAAATACGTAACGGCGAATTTCAATTCACTCACCCGATAGAAAAGAAAGTTACCTGGCACGACTCGTGTCATATCGGCCGGGTATCAGAAGTGTACGAAGAACCTCGAGAAGTGATTAAAGCCATTCCTGGAGTCAAATACGAAGAGATGGCTCATAACCGGGAAGAGGGTCTCTGCTGCGGGAGCGTTCTGACCCTGATCAAGGAGCCCCTCGTTGCCCACGAGGTTGGAAAAATCCGTCTGGATGAGGCTGAAGAAATCGATGCCGAGGCAATCTTAGCTTTGTGTCCCTGCTGCAAGTTTCAGTTCCGGGTGACCAAAGATAAAAAGAATCTTCCTATAGAAATCCATGACCTGGCCACGTTTGCCTGCAAAGCTCTGGGAAAAGAATTTGAGGATTCAAGCCCAGAAGTGGCAAGACAGTGGGCTGTTTTTGAGAAGATGATCCCTCTGATGACGCCTCAGGGATTTGCTGATTTGATGAGCACCATGTGGCCCGAACTCCTGGATGCGATGCCCTTGGGAATGGGAGGCATGATGAGGTTTATGGGCAAACTCGGGTTTATAGGTGATGTGCTTTTTGCCCTGATGAAGCCGATGTTTCCTATCCTGTTTCCGAAGCTTCTCCCTAGAATGATGCCCAAAGTGATGCCGACCATGCTGGACCGGGTAGCCCAGAAAGTGCCTATGCCAGATTATATGGTTGAACAGATGCCGGATTTGATGCCCAAAGTCATGGACAATCTGATGCCGAAAATGCTTCCCGATGTTGTTCCCTTAGTTATCCCCAAAATGATTGCTTTTCTTAGGGGCAGGGCTTAGACATTTCTTATTCCTGTAATAGCTTTTTTTAGTCTTCAAGGATCGCATTCTTAGAATGGAGACCAGAAGAAATGGAACGTAACAAGAATGAAAAAGCTGAGGAGAATCTCCTGGGCCAAGCAGCAAGATTAGCTGACTTGGTGGCCTATCAGACTAACTCTGTAGTCAGTCGAACTCTCATCAACAAGAAAACGGGCACAGTGACTCTCTTTTCTTTCGATGAAGGACAGGGATTGAGTGAGCATACTGCTCCTTTCGATGCCTTAGTTATCGTCCTTGATGGGGAGGCAGAGATTGTTATCTCCAGCAAGCCCATTCGCGTGAGAAAAGGGGAGATGGTTATAATGCCTGCCGACCAGCCCCATGCCTTGAAAGCTGTCAAAAGATTCAAGATGATCTTAGTCATGATCCGCTCTTGAACTTATGTATCTGGGTTCAGGTCTCCAGATTCAAGATTTAAATATTTAGAGGACGGTTCTCCTTTTTCGCAGTTTTCTACTTGACCCTGTCAATTATTGAGAAAAAAGAGAACCGTCCCCATTTTTTAAGACCTGACCTCTTTCTTTTTAGGTTGATTGGAGATTCATAAGATAGTATTTATAAGATAAAGGAGCACAGCATGAAGAAACGATTAACTTTTTTCTTTATTTGCGTATTCATCCTTGTGTTTTTTTCTTTTAATATCCCTGCCGATGAGGGTATGTTTCCGATCAGCGAAATAGACAGATTGGACCTTCAAGCGAAGGGCTTTGAGATTTCACCAAAAAGAATATACGACCCTGAAGGACTCAGTTTGATATATGCTATTGTCCAGATGAGAGCGACGGGTTCCTTTGTTTCTCCGGATGGCTTGATCATCACCAACCACCATGTGGCTTACGACTCAGTTCGGGCGGCCAGCACCAAAGAAAAGGACTATATCAGACATGGCTTCCTGGCGCGAGATCGGTCAGAAGAAATACCGGCGAAAGGAAGAACAGCTCGGATTACCGAATCCTATCGGGATGTTTCTGTCGAGGTGCTGGGCGCAGTTAAAGAAGGAATGGATTACGCTCAGATGACCAGGGCTATAGAGAAGAAGATCAAGGAGATCGTGACCGAAACCGAAATGGATAATCCCGGAAAACGCGCCGAGGTGGCGGAGATGTTCAGCGGCAAAACTTATGTTCTATTTATTTACACTTACCTGAAAGATATTCGACTCGTGTATGTTCCTCCCCGTTCTATAGGAGAATTCGGCGGCGATGTGGACAATTGGATGTGGCCCCGCCATACAGGTGACTTTTCTTTCTTGCGGGCTTATGTCGCTCCAGATGGTTCCCCAGCTGAGTACTCCGCTGAGAATGTTCCTTTCCGACCAAAAAGATACCTGAAAATTAATGCCAAAGGCGTCAATGAGGGAGATTTTGTGTTTCTTTTGGGCTATCCCGGGCGAACCTACCGCCACCGCACTTCCCATTTCTGGTCCTTCGAGGAAAAAATACGGATGCCCTGGGTAGTAGATTGGTATTCCTGGCAGATTAAGGTGATGGAGAGAATGGGTGAAGAAGACCGCGGAATTGCCCTCAAGCATCTTTCCCGAATCAAGGGACTTTCCAATACCATGAAAAATTATAGAGGAAAGCTCAAAGGTATGGAAAGGCTTCACTTGGTGAATAGAAAGCTTAAGGAAGAGGAAGCCTTGCAGAGATTCATTGAAGAGAATAAAGAGCGAAAAGCGAAATACGGAGATATCCTGGAACAGCTCGGTCAAATCTTTAAGGAAAGACACGAGCTGACCGAATACGAGCTGATTCTGGATTATCTCCGTCGCAGCGTAAACATGATCAATTTTGGGTATACAGCCTATGAGGCGGCGATCGAGCTCCAGAAAGAAGACCTTGAGAGGGAGTCTGCCTACATGAACCGCAATTTCCCCCAGACCAAGCAAAAATTGTTGTCAGAACAAAAAAGTTACTATGAACCCACCGACAGAGTGATACTCAAAGAAATACTCCTGCGAGCTGCTCATCTGCCGGAGAAACACAGCATTCCCGCTGTCAATGGCATCATTCAAGAGAACAATCCTGAAGAGGCTATCGATGCTTTCATAGAAAAAACTTACAGCCAGACAAGAT